>Ga0265297_10001126_pt1 | contig 65899 bp, 48 predicted proteins | sample Munlanlwell13791_FD_192502 | JGI IMG/M metagenome (GOLD analysis project Ga0265297, IMG submission 192502) | Leachate microbial communities from a municipal landfill in Southern Ontario, Canada - Leachate well 137-91 | ecosystem: Engineered > Solid waste > Landfill > Unclassified | place... | reverse complement strand
GCTTCAGAAAAAAATATAAAACTTCAGTATAAATACGATAGAAAGCTCGCACAATACATGATCGGCGATCCAACGCGTTTGCAGCGTATATTGCTAGAACTTCTAAGTAATGCGTTGAAATATACCACTGAGGGGCATATTAAGGTTGCTGTTGAATTAGCAAAACAGGAAGGAAAAAATGCTATCGTTAGGCTTACAGTGGAAGATACAGGAATTGGTATTCCCGCTGATAAGCAACAAGAAATCTTTATTCGCTTTAATAAATTAGATACCGCAAAGGGAGCAGGACTAGGCCTTTCTATTGTGAAGCAATTTGTCGACGAACTAGAAGGCGAAATGTCTCTCCTAAGCAAACCAAACAAAGGTTCAACGTTTACGTGTTTAATACCTTTGCAGGAAGCGATATTGCAAGATTCTAGCGACATGGAGCCAACAGCTGATTTAAGATTAGTAGAACCAGCTGTTAAGAAATTGCACGTAGATGAAAGCGAAGTGCAGGTTTTGCTAGTGGAAAGCGATCCGCATACGGTTAACTTAAATAAAATTTTATTGGAGAAGCTGGGATGTAGTGTTGACATAGCTGCAGACAGAATTTATGCAGAAAAACTGGCTAAAAACAAAAAGTATGATCTCATATTTTTAAGTTTAGATCTGCCCGACATGGATGGTATGAATACGGCAGAAGTAATACGCAATAAGGAAAAAGATAAAGTTCATCCATCCCCGATAGTGCTTATGTCCTGGCACGACAATGAAGATTATAAAAAAGAATGCAGCAAATACGGCATAAATTTAGTGATAAAAGAACCTATAAACACAGCCTTACTAAAAGATATTTTGACTAAATTTTCTCCAAAATGGTTGGCTAAAGAAAAGACCAAAAAAGTTTCTGTCTTAAAAGATGGTATTGTAGGCAAAATAATCGATATCCCACGCATGCTAAGGAATTACGGCAACAACGAAGAACTTGTGCAATCTTTCTTAAACTCTATCAAACAAGAGCTGCCGCGCAGAGTTAATGTTTTGACCACGTCTTATGAGTATGAAAATTGGAATATAGTGCGCGACATGGCTGTTAAAATAAAAATGTTAGCCAATTATTGCGGAGCAACGCGAACAGAAGAAGCCGCGTCCCGTTTAATCCAATGCATTCTGCACGAAAAAAATCCCGAAGTTATTGATCAAACCTATCAAAAAACCCTCTCCGAAATCCGCCTTCTTCAAAAACATCTTTTAGATGTGCAGAAGGTTTGAATTTGTAACTTATTGATTTTAAAAGAAAACCAGGAGACATGTTTTTGTGGAAATTTAGCCCTTAAGGTCTTCTTAAGAAAATCTTAAAGTATAAGCAAGTGCAATGCGGCAATAACTGGACAATGTTATAATTACGTAAATTATCAATAACTTTAGTTTATCCCAGGATGGGAGGAAGGAAAATGTCACAAAGTCCACCACGCGAAAACACACCCTCAACGGATTTATCAGTTTCATCGATTGGTAGTGGTTCTAGCTCGACAGGATGTGGGGAAGGCCATTCTGCACATACAGCCCTTCTTCCACAATCTAATTCGTTATCATCTTCGTCTAGCTCAGCTTCCAATATTCAAAGATTGTTTTTAAGGCCGACGCTTCCTTCTAGTGCTACAACTCCTGTTTTAGTCATGAGTGTAATTTGGGAAAAAACTTCGGCAGAAGATATGCTTGGTAAGTTAGTGCCTGAAAAACAGACTGGTGCTGATTTTATAGACATGGCTATGACAATAAAAGCCGATATATCGCCAGCAAGCGTAGACAGATTTTATTTACTAATAACTTCAGGTCTCCAGTATCCTCGATATTTTCTGTATGCTGCTGCGGATCTGATTTTTAAGAAATTGGGCATACAGTCGGTACCAAATTCTAAAGATCCTACTTGGATAACTAAAGTGAATGCTTTTATCCAAGACAACAAAACTGAAATCGACACAATAGCTAAAGGTATGACTAAAATGGCTGGAGATCGGTGGGTTGCAGAAAATAGTTCAAGTATCAATTTGTTACGACAGCATTTCTCAGGAAAATTTGAGATATTGAACTGGGAGCAAGCAGAAGGTTCTATAGAAACAGGACAAAATGCAAGTAAAACTCGACAACATGACGTATTTGTCAAGAGGTTTGAGTTTTTAAAATACCTTTATGAACTCCAAATTAGGTCCGGCAGCAGAAATTGGAGTTCTGAAGAAATTAATGGAACTCCTTGTTGGCAGGGAGTGGACCTGTTACCAATACCAGGAATACGAAAACCAGCGGGAAGTTTACAAAGAGCAACAAATATTGTGACCGGTCTTTTTTATAATCTAATGCCTATATATATATCGAAGTTATTACCCGAGAAGTTGATTAAGGCACAACTCAGAGAAATTCTGTTTTTAGAAAGTGTAGCAAGAACTTGTTGGAAATTCACTCATGAAATATACAGGGGATTACCAAATACAGCAGAAGAAATAGTGGAAAATTTGTTTGTAAGCTCTCATGGTCAAATGATAACAACAGCTATAGGAACATCCGAAGAAATGGAGAGGTGGACGAAAGAAAGCGAAATAGAAACTTCCTCTGCTCCTAAAACTTCCTCAATGTTACCTTCTGCTCCTACGCATAAACCCGAGCCACAGGCGTCACTTCCGACCGTGTTACGATCACATTCTACCCCTCTAACGAAGAAGGAAAAAGCTAAGTTCTGTCAGCAACAAGAAGGAAAAGAGGAACAGGATAGCACAGATGATGACAGCGAGTGTGAGGTTATTCTACTTAGAGGTAAGGGGAAGTATGTTAGGAAAATTTTGAATGACTTATTACGAGAACCCCTTACATCACATAATCCTATGTTTTTTACAACTAGACGTAAAGGGTCCTTGGCTGCAGAAGGTGAAAAGCCATTACCAGCAGCTCCTATTGTAAAAAAAACAAGTTAACTTTATTAAATGATTTTTTAAATCAAGGGACTCAGGACACTATGAGGTGAAGATATGAGAAAAAAGAATAAACAAAATATTAAGTTGGTTAGCGAAGAGGTAATTGAAGCTCAGGCAAGGGGAATAGCTTTAGAAATGTTCCTAGAGAATACACCAGTAGCGTTTTATTGGTGTGATCGCGATGGTATTATGCGAGGATGCAATGATGTTGAGTTGAAACTTTTAGGGTTAAAGTCAAAAAAAGATTTTGTCGGTAAACATGCTACGGAAACAGATTGTCCTCAGTCTAGTTGGGAAAATTACCAAAAGATTTTAGACACTGGGGTGCCCCAAGTGTTTGAAGAAATTTATGAACCAGTAGGCAGGGATAAAAAATATTTCCTTAGTGCAAAACATCCCATCTTATGTTCCAACAACAAAGTCACAGGTGTAGTTGGTATTGCTATCGACATCACCGAACGTAAGCAACTAGAGGAAAAGCTAGCTGTGGCGTTGAAAGATGCCAATGCGGAAAACAGAGCCAAAGATGCTTTTTTAGAAAACATGCGCTACGACATACGGACTCCTTTAGAGGGCATGATAGAGTATGCGGAAAACTTAAGTGAAGAGGCAGAAAATCCTGACAAAGTTCGTGAATGTGCAGATAATATTTTATTTTCATCGCATATACTTTTGGAATTTTTGACGAACATCATAGACGCAGTGAAAATCACGTCTGGAGCTCTTCCGATCGTTAAAAGAAAGTTTGACCTAGAGGCGGAATTGAGTGCAATTATGCAGCTCCATATGCCTAAGGCTTCAGAAAAAAATATAAAACTTCAGTACAAATACGATAGCAAGCTCGCGCAGTACATGATCGGTGATCCAACGCGTTTACAGCGTATATTGCTAGAGCTTCTAAGTAATGCGTTGAAATATACCACTGAAGGGCACATTAAAGTTGCTGTTCAGTTGGCCAAACAAGACGGAAAAAATGCTATTATTAAGCTGACTGTAGAAGATACGGGAATTGGTATTCCAGCTGATAAGCAACAAGAGATTTTTATTCGTTTTAATAAATTAGATGCCGCAAAGGGAGCAGGACTAGGTCTTTCTATTGTGAAGCAATTTGTCAACGAACTAGAAGGCGAAATGTCTCTCATCAGTCAACCAAATAAAGGTTCAACGTTTACGTGTTTAATACCTTTGCAGGAAGCGATATTGCAAGATTCTAGCGATATGGAGCCAACAGCTGATTTAAGATTAGTAGAACCAGCTGTTAAAAAACCGCACGTAGATGAAAGCGAAGTGCAGGTTTTGCTAGTGGAAAGCGATCCGCATACGGTTAACTTAAATAAAATTTTATTGGAAAAGCTGGGATGTAGTGTTGATATAGCTGCAGACAGAATTTATGCAGAAAAACTGGCTAAAAACAAAAAGTATGATCTCATATTTTTAAGTTTAGATCTGCCTGACATGGATGGCATGAATACGGCAGAAGTAATACGCAATAAGGAAAAAGATAAAGTTCATCCATCCCCGATAGTGCTGATGTCCTGGCACGACAATGAAGATTATAAAAAAGAATGCAGCAAATACGGCATAAATTTAGTGATCAAAGAACCTCTAAACACAGCCTCACTAAAAGATATTTTGACTAAATTTTCTCCAAAATGGTTGGCTAAAGAAAAGACTAAAAAAGTTGCTGTCTTAAAAGATGATATTGTAGGCAAAATCATCGACATTCCGCGCATGCTAAAAAATTACGGCAACAACGAAGAACTTGTGCAATCTTTCTTAAACTCTATAAAGCAAGAGCTGCCGCGCAGAGTTAATGTTTTTACTACAACATACGAGTATGGAAATTTGAATATAGTGCGCGACATGGCGATTAAAATAAAAATGTTAGCCAATTATTGCGGAGCAACGCGAACAGAAGAAGCCGCGTCCCGTTTAATCCAATGCATTCTTCACGAAAAAAATCCCGAAGTTATTGATCAAACCTATCAAAAAACCCTCTCCGAAATCCGCCTTCTTCAAAAACATCTTTTAGATGTGCAGAAGGTTTGAATTTGTAACTTTTCTCATAATGCTCGTCCTGCTGGAGTAATACTTGCATGTGGTACGTACATGGGATTTGGAGTTGCGAAACCAGGAGCTTGTCTGACATTAGGTTTTTGTTTGTTAGCAGGTCCAGAGTACGTGTACAGTGGATTTGGAGAAGAACTCTGGGGTAGGGCTAGATTTAGTGTTGGTTTGGTGTGTAAGTTTTTTGGTCCTTGCATATTTGGTTTTGCAGATGCTTTTGGTGGTGGCATTAGCGTGCTGTGTCGTGCTTCGGATAGGGGAAGTGATTGTGGGGTTGTATTTACATCTGGTTCTTCAGGTACCAATTGTTCAAATTCTTTTACTAGTGCTTGGGCTTCTGGGCGTGCATTCGGAACTTGTGCCCAGCATCTAGTTATAATTTCAGAAAATTTTGGAGGAGTACCTTCGGGTATTTTTGGGCGTGTTCCACTCGTTGCTTGCTGTATGATGATATAAGGAGTGCAACCTGGTAGTTGTCTAGTTGCTATTTCCCAACATATCATTCCAAAAGAATAGATATCACTCTTTTTCGATGAAGTGTCTATATTTGGATTTGGATTATTAATTTGTTCGGGAGCCATCCAAGCCATTGTTCCTCCGCCTCCGTTAGTGTACGTAGTTGCTTGAATTAAAGCTCGAGCTGTGGATATGCCAAAGTCGGTTATTTTAGCTTTAAAATTTCTGTCCAAGAGAATGTTAGGACTTTTAAGATCCCTATGAATAATCGGATTGGGAAGGCTATGTAAATATGCCAAACCTTTCAAGATGTCGTAGGCTATTTTTAGACGCAGAGCCCATGCGAGAGGTATATCAGACGCTAGAACTTTATCTAAGCTACCAAGTTGCATGTATTCCATAACTAGACTTGGTGGATTTTGACATAACCCTAAAAACCTTATGATGTTTTCGTGGCGTAGATTAATCATGACTGCAGCTTCTGTCTCAAAGCTATTTTGAATATTTTCTTGATTCGCTTGAGAACATATTGTCAGAATCTTTAAAGCTACAAGAGAACCATTCCATTTGGCTAAATAGACTTCTCCGGCCCCACCTTTGCCCAATAGTTTTATTTTTTCTATGCTTTCAGGTTTGATAATAATGTTCTTACCAAAGGCTATGGGATTTAACCTTACACCTTCTAGAATATCTTCTGATAAAAATTTTCTATGTGGCTTGTTCTTGTTTCTACACCATACGATAGTAAGCGCTCCAGCGCCAGCTAGTACAAGGCTCCCAGCAACGGTGGATATAATTATGTAAGGTGTGGCGTTAATCTTGGTTTCTGCGGGAAGACCAGTAGCTGTTCTGTTCCCAAAGACAGTTTGACCAAATTCATCGGTGAATTTAACAGCTAGGATGAAGTTGTCGCGATAAGATGTAGGCGGAGTGTAATCTAGTCTGGCAAGCAAAGTATTAGCCTGTGGTACTGTATCGTTAAAACAAGATCCACCTTCTCCAGTGAAAAACTGTGCTGAAGATACGATCATAGCTTTAGATAATATATTGCCAGCTTTTGTATCGTTTGTATTAAAACATGCCACAACGGAGTTGCTGGGTGTTACAACTTCAAAAGCTGGAATTCGTGTTGTATCATCTTGAGTATACGTAAAAGGAGTATTTAGACCTACAGCAAATAGAGTTTGTGAACTTTGTACGGTATAGACATCTGTAGTGGATAAATTATAGGAATCCGTCGCTTTAAATACAAATTTCCAAGTTCCCGTGTAAGAAGCATTGTTTATTGCACCTAAAACGGCCATTCTATTTGGGGCATAATATAGGCCGAGTGGAAGTGCACTTCCGTTTTCCAAGGTTGTAATGGTAGTGATTGGATCGCCGTCCGGATCGTAGACAGAACCAGGAATAGTTGTGCAATTATGTTCTTCGCCAATGTTAGCAGTTATGCATTCAGGTTGGTCTTTTCTGCTTCCTATGATGATTGGCGGATGATTCACATGAATGCCAGTTCCAGTTATAGTGCCATTTTCGGTTTGCTTGAAAATATCCGCTACTTCTGCGTCTAGATGAACAGAACCGTAAAAATAATTTCTTGGTTTGAATTTTAATCTGCTAAGCAAGGCGTTAATAGCGGCTGTGTTTCCTGCGGCCTGCCATTCTCCGGTATTTTTATTGTATGTAGAAGTTATGCCACTAATGGTTTCTGTTAGCAATTCGCCATCAGCGTGTTCCCTGAGAGTCACTTTAGCTGTGATGGTTGGACTAGGAGTAGTTATTTCTATGGGTGAAATAATTTGTTCATGATCTTCAGTGTAAACAAAATCAGAGGTTACGCGCGATATTGAAAGAGTTTTAGCAATATTTAAAGTAAAAGAATCCGAAACACTAAGAGGTGGATTGCCACTATCAGTGGCAGTGACCTTCAAGTTTAAGCTGCCAATGAGAGAAGCATTATCCGGAGTCCAGGTAAAAGTTCTTGTCTTGGTGTCAAAAGTCATGCCATTTGGCAGAGGAGATCCGTCGGCTTGGGTCGCTGTGTAGGTCAAAGTGTCTGTGCTATCAGGATCTGTGAAGGTGTTAGCTGCAAAAGCAAAAGAATAAGGGTTACCAACGCTAGCGTCGCAGCATTGAGGTTGCGATGCTATAGGGTTAGAAACGACAGGATTATGGTTAATGTGCGTGCCGGTAGCATGCATGGTTGAAGTAGAGGTTTGTTCGTAGCCATCCGTAATATCTGCAGTAATGTCAAATGGAATGTAGGAAAGAGGTTTAGGAGTAAAAGTTAAGTTAGCTAAAAGTGCGTTGACATCACCCTTATTTCCAGAAGCAGCCCAGATGCCAGTAGTATTATTGTATTCAGATGTTACATTGCCACTAGTTGCAGTGTTTAAGCTACCAGCTGCTGGTATACTTAGTTTTAATTGTACAGTCGCCGTAGTGCTGGGTGAATTAACGAGAATTGGAGATAACTTAAGAGGAGCACCTTCAGTGTAATTAATAGCTTGAGTAGCATTGGTTACCGCAAGAGTTTTGGAAATACCAATGGTGAATGTATCCGAAGCGCTCAGAGGAGGAGTTCCGTTGTCAGTAGCTGTTATCTTCAAACTTAAGTTACCAATTTGGGATGCATCATTGGGTGTGCCGGAAAAAGTTAAAGTTGTAGGGTTGAAATTGAGCCAGTTAGGAAGAGGATTGCCATTAGCTAAAGTAGCTGCATAAGTTAAAGCATCTCCATCAGGATCTTTAAAGGTGTCAGAAGCGCAAACGAAAGTGTATAGATTGCCGACGCCAGCAGCGCAGCATTGTGGTTGCGAGTTAATAGCCTTATTAACTACAGGGGGATGGTTAACATGCGTGCCGGTAGCAAGGATTGAAGAAGATAAAGTTTGGTTGTAGCCATCATTGACGTTTACTGCAATGGTGAATGGTGCATAAAATAGAGGAGCAGGTTTAAAAGTTACGCCATCAAGGAGTGCATTTACTCCGTCTTTACTGCCGCTAATAGTCAAAGTTCCATTTGCATTATCATAAGTATAGGTTGCCTCTCCATGAGTAGAGGTAGGTTCTAAGCGTCCGGCAAGTGGATTGCTTAATTTTAGTTGAATAGATGCCTTGTTACTTGGGGTAGTTAATACGATAGTAGAAAGTCTAAAGTTTACTTCTTCTGTATAGGCAAGTGGTTTAGCGATATTTGTGGCAGAAAGAGTTCTAGCAATAGCTAATGTGAATTCACTAGATACAGAAGCATTGCTTGGATCAGTGGCTGTAACTTTAAGATTTAAGTTACCGATTTCTGAAGCATCATTGGGAGTGCCAGAAAAAGTTAAAGTTGTAGGGTTGAAATTGAGCCAGTTAGGAAGAGGGTTGTCACTAGCTAAAGTGGCTGCATAAGTTAAAGCATCTCCATCAGGATCTTTAAAGGTGTCAGAAGCGCAAACGAAAGTGTATAGATTGCCGATGCCAGCAGCGCAGCATTGTGGTTGTAAGGAAATAGAAGTATTTACTACTGGAGTATGATTTACATGGATACCATTAGCCAAGATATTGCCAGTTTCAGTTTGGTTATATTGATCAGTAACTTTGACAGAGAAAGTTACTGGTGCATAAGAAAGAGCTTTAGGTCTAAAAGTTAAAAGGCTGAGGTGAGCGTTGACAGCAGCGGTGCTACCAATGACTTTCCATTCTCCAGTAGTAGAGTTGTAAGAAGAGGTTACTCCGCTTATGGAACTAGTTAATAGTTGTCCTAATGAAGGATCAATAGTGACAGATGCAGTGATAACAGCAATAGGCGGAGAGTTATTTATTGTTATTAAACCTGATAAAGTTTTGTCTTGTTCTTCAGTATAAGTTGTAGAAGAAGATTGCATCTCAAGAGATAAAGTTTTTGCGATAGTAAGAGTGAAAATGTCGGAAACACTAGCGCCGCTTGGATCGGAAGCAATAACTTTTAGATTAAGATCACCAATTTGAGTAGCATTATTTGGAGTTCCAAAGAATGTCCGAGTAGTTGGATTAAACTGCAACCAAGTTGGTAGAGCAGTGCCATTAGCCAAAGTAGCATTATAAGTCAGTGTATCTTTATCAGGGTCAGTGAAGGACTCTGGATCAAAAGTGAAAGCATAAGAATTACCGACGGCAGCAGAGCAGCAAAGGGTTTGTTCTTGTAAATGTTTATTAACTACCGGTGGGTGATTAACATGAGTTCCAGTGGCAGAGATTGAGGATTCAAGCGATTGTTCGTAGCCATCGTTTATGCTGACAGCAATATTGAAAGGAGCATAAAAAAGCGCAGCAGGTTTGAAAGTTAAATTCTCTAGTAAAGAATTAACATCGACTTTATTGCCACTCGCAGACCAAGTTCCAGTTTGTGCATCGTAAGTAGAAGTGACATTGCCACTAGTTCCAGTTGTTAAGCTACCAGCTAATTTATTGCTTAAAACAAGTCGAGCTGTAGCAGTTCCGCTTGGAGTATTTATTACGATAGAAGATAATTTTTGTTCAACTTCTTCGGTGTAAGCAAGAGGGGCTGTGGAATTAGTAGCTGATATAGTTTTTGCAATAGCGAGAGAGAATGTATCAGAAACACTAGCGCCACTAGGATCAAAAGCAGTAACTTTTAAGTTCAAATTGCCGATGTAAGTTGCGTTGTTAGGAGTCCAAGTGAAAGTACGTGTAGAAGAATCAAAAATCATTCCCGTCGGCAAAGCAGTGCCATCGGCCTTAGCGGCAGAGTAGGTTAAGTTGTCATTATCCGGATCTTTAAAAGTATTCGCATCAAAAGTGAAAGAATAGGGCTTACCAACGCTTGCCTCACAACAAAGAGGAACTTGTTTTGCCAAGTTATTGTCGGGGTTAACATATGGTGAATGATTTACGTGAATACCATTAGCTAAGATATTGCCAGTTTCGGTTTGGTCATATTGATCAGTAACTTTGACAAAGAAAGTTACTGGTGCATAAGAAAGAGCTTTAGGCCTAAAAGTTAAGAGGCTAAGGTGAGCATTGACAGCAGCGGTGCTGCCAATGACTTTCCATTCTCCAGTAGTAGAGTTGTAAGAAGAGGTTACTCCGCTTATGGAACTAGTTAATAGTTGTCCTAAGGCAGGATCAATAGTGACAGATGCAGTGATAACAGCATTAGGCGGAGAGTTATTTATGGCTATTAAGTCCGATAAAACTCTATCTTGTTCTTCTGTGTACGTAATGGGATCAGAGTTGATAGTTGTAATGAGAGATTTTGTAATATTTAACGCAAAAGAATCCGAAACACTAAGAGGTGGATTACCACTATCAGTGGCAGTGACCTTGAAATTTAAACTACCAATGAGAGAAGCATTATCCGGAGTCCAGGTAAAAGTTCTTGTATTGGAGTCAAAATTCATGCCATTTGGCAGAGGAGATCCGTCGGCTTGGGTGGCAGTATAAGTTAAAGTGTCTGTGCTATCAGGATCTATGAATGTGTTATCTGCAAAAGCAAAAGAGTAGGGATACCCAATGCTAGAGCCGCAGCATTGAGGTTGCGATGCTATAGGATTAGAAACAACAGGTTTGTGGTTAAATTGAACTTCTCCTACTTGGGCTATCACTGGATCTGTTTCATAGCCATCATATGCAGTAACATTGAAACTGGGTTTGTTTTGACTCCCATCATGTACAAAAACAACAACTCTTCCATCTCGAACATCTTGCAAACTAAAAATGCTTATAGGGCTAGTCGGTGTTGCTGCATAAGCAAAATGTCCGTATCTTACATCTGTAACATTAAAGGTTATAGTGCCATTAAAATTTGGATCCACATCAGTTGTGTTGAAGTTAGAAGCATTTAAAAAGATGGTTTGCCCTTGATTTACTCTTATACTTTTCGCTGTTAGTGTTGGTGGCAAATTCTTGTACCCCTCTACAGCGACCGTGGACTTATCAGATATAACATGACCATCAGTCGCAACAATAGTATAACTTGGAGGATACTTGCTACGATCATGGGTAAAGACAATTCTACCAAAGGCAATATCATCCTGAGTAAAGGTAATATCATCCTGAGTAAAATTAGTTACAACTTCGCCTGTTTGTGGATCTATTTTCTCAAATCTTCCGTGCTGCAAATTGGTAACATTATATGTGATTCCAGCTGCTGTAGTACCCGTGTCGGTAGCATACAGATTAGCTTGCCCCAGCGTGAGCCTTCCTCCTTCTTGAATTATTATTTTATTGTTTACAATCGTAGGTGGAAGGTTTGTAAAAGCTACAGTTGCTTCTTTAGGTTCTGTACTAACCTTTGTTTCATCATTGCTTACTGCAATGCTAAATGTTGGTTTGATTTCACTACCATCGTGAATAAATTGGATTTGCTTGTCCAATACTTTTTGCAAACTAAAACTATATATGGCCGGTGCAGTTGTGTTTGCGTAAACAAAACTACCATGCACTAAATTAGTAATCGCAAAAATTAGCTTATTGGGAGCAGTATCAACATCAGTAGCATTAAAATTACCAGCTGTAATGTTACTGGTTTTTCCTTCGACGACAGTTAGTTCACTTTTTATTAAAATCGGAGGAGAGTTAGTAAAGCGTATAAATGTTGGTGTAGCTGCAATTTGCTCATTTCCAGCTTTTACTGCTACATCCCAACTGGGCGAAGATTTACTACCATCATGTATTATACTAATTTTGCCATCCAAAAGATTTTGCTTAGTAAACTTAAAAGGATCCGAAAATGCACCGGGATTGTCGGAATTCTCAAAGCGACAGTGTTGTATATTGCTTACGGTGTATTCTATTGCTGTAGCCTGATAGTTTGCTGGATTGCTGACATCTAAATTTTGCGTTGTTAAAATTTTCGTTGTGTTTTCATGTATAGTGAATTGGTTATTTAATAGCGAAAATGCTACGGCATAACGGAAAGTTATTTCTACTGGAGTTGGGTCTGTCGTCATTAAACCGTCATAAATTGAAATATTCACGGCAGGAGCATTTGGGGTACCATCGTGAGTAGCTTGTATAAAATAGTTGACTACATCCATCTGCGTAAAATTACTAACTCTCATCTGAGCGGTTGCCACATTCCCAAAATCAATATGACTGTTACCACAGATTAAAAATAATAGGGAATTATCAACTACTCCATAATGAGTAGCTAAAAAATTATTAGCTAAAGACACAGTCACTGTTTGGCCTTGAGTTATACCTAGTTCTTTTCTGCCCCAAACCGGTGCTTCGTTGAATGTGACATTGACCGCTACCGGTGGTTCAGTCAATCTGCCATTGCTCGCCGCTATATTAAAGCCAGGTAAATCTGTTGCTCCACCAGTGTGTATACATTGCACTGTTTGATTCGCAACCTGCCATTGCCCAAAATAATCTAGAGACGTGCCGTTAATATCAGAAAAGTGTACAAATCTTAAATCACTTGGGAAAAAAACTACTTGGTTCAAATCACTGCCTGTGGCAACGACATTCAAATGCTTGCTAGTTAGAATTGTTCCGCGTTTTTCATTTATGTGTAGCGGCTGCTCCATAACTACGTGCGGCATGTAATTAAAATTAAAAGTTATAGGTACACGAGTGGAATTGGCGCAACCATCTCCAAAAATAAGATCTCCATTGGGTGGTAATCGATTACAACTATGAACAAAAACCAATTGCTTATTAGTAGTTAAATCTTCAGAAAAACTTGATAGGGGAGTAGTTATAGCGTTAGCCAAGGCAAAATGCCCATTCTGCAAATTCAATGGAAAGAATGTTGGATACAAAACTATAGAACGGGCAACAGGATTGTAACCACTTAGCATGGAACTGGTGATATTTGTTACACCACATTCATCTACAGTTAATTGTTTATTTACCACAACCGGCTGATCTGGATAAAAAATTACTGAGGCTGGTTGGGGGGTAATATCGGGATATTCGCTACTAAAAACTTTTGTTACAAAAGTTGGCGCTGTTAATGTGCAAGGATGCTTAAACTGCACTTGTTGGTTCCAAAGCTGCGACTGATTAAAGCTAGTTGTTGGTATAGTTGGTGCGTCAACAAAATAAAATCCGCCATTTTGTATATCATAAAAATTAAATTGCAAAGATCCAGCTTCTTGCCCCGGACAAGTGGCATTGAAATGCGTGCTATTCAAATTTAGTGTATCACAACGATGTAAAGTTATTTGGTTGGTCCAAAGCGTAGGAGGTGGAAGCCTAACATCAGTTGTAAACGTGCTGTTAGCACTAGCTCCAGATGGATCTGTGCCAATCAGCATGAGGTCAAAAACACCCACTTGATTTGGCGTACCAGAAAAAGTTAGAGTCTCATTGTTAAAGCTAGCCCAGCTTGGATACAGCGCAGTGTAAGTCAATATATCGTTGTCAGGATCCTTAATAGTTTCCCTGTTAGCTGAAAAACTATAGGGTTGCTCTACTATAGCTTGACAACAACCAGTTTGTGCGGTTAGTGGAATTTTTACGTAGGGCGGGTGGTTGATATGGGTTCCTGCAAAACTGATAGTAAAGTTCTCCGATTGACCATAACCGTCAATCACGTTTCCAGATATACTAAACGGATGGTGAAAAAGAGGTTTAAGTAAAATCTGTAATTGTGAAAACAAAATATTAACATTTAATCGAGTTCCTTTAGCTAACCAAACTCCAGTACTTGTATTGTAAGTTGATACAACACTTCCTGCTGTACCAGTTGCAATTTGCACAGCGTCGGTATTGTTTACAGTCAAAGATGTATCCACTATTGGACTCGGTGTATTAAGCGCAATAGGCGGTGTTATATTTATAATGCTCTGATCTTCGATATAGGGCACTACAGAAGACGGCGCGACAATCGATAAACTTTTTTGGATTTTAAAATTAAAACTTGTAGAAAAAGTAATATCGCTATCAGGTATCTCAGCATCGACTTGGATAGTATAATTGCCAATTTGGTTGGCATTAGTTGGAGTGCCGGATAAAGATTTTTTTAGCCAGTTGCCTTGGATGATGCGCATACCTCCAGTACCGTCAGCTACATATGCATATGGGCCCCTGACTTGTGTAGTGCAAGCCTGTGTTGTACGGTGTGTGCTAAGCAAAACTGGATTTTGTGGTAAACTAGAATTTTTAGGATTTTCTATATGAGTGATGGTTATACCGCTGTAGCCGTTGGACACAAAAACAAAGTCACTTTTTGCGCTTATACGGTTTCCACTACTAGATGATTTAGAAACCCCTCTACTTTGCAACTGAAATGGGTCGCTAGTATCCAATACTACCAATCCATTATTCTTACTACCCACATAAGCTAACCTATTGTTCAGAAATATTGTGCCAACAGTATCAGTGGTATTATAAAACCCCATCAGTACAGGATAACTCGGCTCACCTACATCTAGTGAAATTACTCCTTGATCTCCTGCCACATAGAGCACATCTATATCTTTATTTATGGCAACTTCAAATGCAGTTGTTTGATATTGACCTACGAATTGGGGGTTAGTTGGATCTGTATAATTAAACATTTCTATGCTGCTACTTTCAGCAACATAAATGATCCTATTCTTTACGGCAATTCCATTCACAGTACTAGATGTTTGACATGTTCCAACTAAAGCCAAATCGCTCAACGATACTATGAATACCTGATGCGATTCGCGTGATGGTATCAAAATATAATCATCGTTTATCACCGGTCTAAAGGCATAACCTCTGGGCACATTTTTAGATAAACCAACTAAAGTCGGTTGCACTGGATTACTAATATCGATAGCTTGTAAAGTAGCTGTTGAAGAATACCATGCTGTGGCATAAGCGATATCATTTCTTAATACCACAGAGAGGAAACTATCCGGCGTACTGTTATAAGTACTTACTAAAACCGGATTTATATCCACCGTATTTACACTTAACCCCCCAGGTAAACTAGAGCCATCTCTTTGAGAAAACTTAGTAAACCAAATATCAGCATTGTCTTTATCGCTAAATATTTGTATAGGATTTAAGGTTAAACTAAATGGCTCGCCAACACGCACTATTTGATCAGCTATTGGATGAACAGCTGGTATCGGTGTTGCAGTACTATGTGAAGTTTTGATTGCTTCATTGGATGTTTCCTCTAACCCACCAAAATCGAGCAATTCCTCAGTTGATGAACCCGAAGAAACGGATGAAGAAAAATCAGGATCTGTTTCTACCAACGGTTCTACGGGAGAACCATCCTTATTCAACTCTACTATCTCCGCACCCGAACCACTATGTTTTACGCTACTTCCCCGTGGACTAGCTGCGGCGCGGCCAATTAAACCAAACACTGCGCTAGTTAATACCAGACCCATAAGAGCGATAGAGCCTTTTGCCAGTTCTTTACCATGCTCTACGATTTGTGCGAACCGAGCATTCCAGCCTTTAGCTGAGTTTGTGGTTTTTACGCTTAACATAATTGTGCTCCATTTTAGAAATATTTAAATTTTGTGACATCCCTTTAATGCAGCGGTTATTTTGACAAGCAGCCGCCTATAACACTATTTTAACATTCCAAAGGGTTCTGTAAAATCGAAATGCGATATAAATTTGAAAATATTGTAATCGACCCGAACTTCTGGTTTCAATATATTGATTTATAAAGAAATTCCATATACATATTTTGCTCCCAAAAAATCTCGGTAAATTATTAAGTTAAAAGTTGACACAGGTAAAACGCCCCAGCTGACTGAGCTCAAGAAGTAAGTTTAGCGTATAGCAACGGATGGAGAAGTTTTTTAGAGGGAGCACCTGTTTTGGGAACATTTTCCTGGAATAATTCATTTAACTGTAGTATTTTTACTTGCATTATTTGAGCATCAAGTTAAGTTGTTATAAGTAGTGCTTTTTGATGCTTCTCTTGTATGTAAATAAAAATTACTTAATAAATAAACGTACTAAATTTTAGGATACGGATATTATGGCTAGTCTGAAAGATAAAGAAGAATTGCTCGCAAAAATAGAATCTAAAGAGGCAATTATTGGGATTGTAGGTCTGGGTTATGTTGGGCTGCCATTGGTGTTGCGTTTTTCTGAGGTCGGTTTTCGGGTTTTAGGGTTAGATGTCGATCCGGAAAAAACAAAATTTCTTAATCAAGGCAAATCCTATATTAAGCATATTTCTGAAGATGGGATTAAGATGGCTGTTCAGAATGGTTTTTACGCAACGACTGATATGTCAGAAGCGCGCAGAGCTGATGCATTGTTACTTTGCGTACCGACGCCATTAACCAAACAAAACCAACCAGATTTGACATTTGTAATCGATACTATGGAAGGACTGCTCCCGTATCTACGCAAAGGACAAGTGATATCTCTAGAAAGCACAACATATCCTGGTACTACAGAAGAAGAATTGCAGCCAAGAATCAAATCTACCGGTCTTAAAATTGGTGAAGAGATATTTTTAGTATTTTCTCCAGAACGCGAAGATCCGGGTAATAGGCATTTTAATGTCAGGACTATTCCAAAAGTTTGTTCAGGCCAGACGCAAAATTGTAAAGAAGTTGCCATTGCTTTGTATGGCGCCGTAGTAGATCAGGTTGTTCCGGTCAGTTCTACTCGTGCCGCAGAAATGACTAAACTTCTAGAAAATATTCACCGTGCTGTAAATATTGGTTTGGTCAACGAATTAAAAATGGTTGCTGATCGTATGGGTATAGATATACATGAAGTCATAAAAGCCGCTGCGACCAAGCCATTTGGTTTTGTGCCTTACTATCCTGGTCCAGGTCTTGGCGGACATTGTATTCCAATAGATCCATTCTACTTAACCTGGAAAGCTCGGGAATATGGTGTACATACTCGCTTTATTGAATTAGCTGGTGAAATAAATGAAGAAATGCCGCGCTATGTTATAAACAAAACTATCGAGGCTCTGAATAAACGTAAAAAATCGTTAAAAAATGCTAAGATTCTAGTGCTGGGTATTTCGTACAAAAAAAATATCGATGATATCCGTGAATCACCATCAGTTTCTATTATGGAATTATTGCGGGAATATGATGCTTGCATTAGCTACTGTGATCCATATTTCCCTGAATTTCCTAAGATGCGAGCGCATTCGTTTGATTTAAAAAGCGTGCAATTAACCTCGGAGAATGTAAGTAAATATGATGCTATTATTATCTCAACAGCTCATGATTGTTTTGATTATGGGATGTTAAAAGAGAAAGCCGCGTTGATTATAGACACGCGGGGTGTTTACGCTAGTTCTTCAGATAATGTTGTGAAGGCCTGAGTTTGAGGTTTACTATGTTTAAAAGGATTTTAGTTTTAGCGCCGCATATCGATGATGGTGAGTTGGGGTGTGGCGGAACTATTAGTCGGTTATTAAGGGATAACGCTGAGGTGTATTATGCTGCTTTTTCAGCTGCCGAGGGTACTTGTGCCTCGAATGGTATGGAAAGGGATATTTTGAAAAGAGAAGTGTTGGAAGCCATTAACGAGTTGAAAATTAAAAAAGAAAACATACGGTTATATGGTTATGAAGTGAGGAAATTTCCTATTTTTAGGCAAGAAATACTAGATGATCTGATAAAATTAAAAAATGAAATCAAACCTGATGTGATTTTTACTCCTAGTTTGAATGATATCCATCAAGATCATCAAGTTGTATCCATTGAGGCGGTTAGAGCCTTTAAAACCAAAACTATTTTGGGATACGAAATGCCATGGAATAATTTGACAATAAATACAACTTGCTTTTTCAAATTATCTTTGACAGATGTGGAAAAGAAAATGCGAGCATTGCAGTGTTATAAATCCCAGAGTACTAAGGATTATTTTCATCCCAATTTTATTCGTTCACTACTTATGACGCGCGGTGTACAAATTGGTTGTGAATTTGCGGAAGTGTTTGAGATCATAAGATGTGTGGTTTGAAGTAGATACATGAGAGTTGCGATTCATCAGCCAAATTTTATTCCATGGATCGGTTATTTCTATAAAATGCTCAGTGTAGATAAATTTGTGTTGTTGGATGATGTGCAGTATACAAAAGGTGGTTTTAGTAACAGGGTTAAGGTTAAAGCGCCAGGGCAGGAGATGTGGATCACTGTACCTATTAAGACGAGCGGACATTTTGGACAGTTGATTATGGACGTGGAATTATGTTCAAATTTACCTTGGAAAAAGAAGATATTAGGGAAGTTTAAAACAAATTATTCTAAGGCTGAGTATTTCAATCCATACTATGGGGAGTTTGAATTTATTCTCCAGAAAAATCATAAAAAGTTGATTGATCTAAATGTTGAGCTTTTGCGTTGGTTGATAGGAATACTTGGCATAAATATAGCTTTGATACATGCTTCGGATCTAAAAGTTGAAGGAGTTGCTACAACAAGATTAGTCAATATATGTAAATGTGTGGGAGCAGATAGGTATATTTGTGGGGCTGGTGGCAATAAGTATCAAGACGCAAACCTGTTTGCTGAAAGCAAGATATCATTAGAGCTATCCACTTTTAAGCACCCAATTTACAGACAGATGGGTGCAAATTTTATGTCTGGTTTATCGATACTTGATCTTGTGTTTAATTATGGGTTTCAAAGTAAAGAAATTTTAAAATCTGTTGCTGCTAATGGGATATAAAAATGAAGTATACGCGAATAAAAAGGGAAACATTGGAATATTTTGATGGGTTGCTAGAGCAAGCCAGTGATGATTTTGCGGCTATTGGTTATAGTAAGCAGTCAAACATTAAGCGATACTGTACTTTGCTAAAATTAGGGAAGTTTGCAAATAAGTCGGTACTCGATGTTGGTTGTGGCATAGGAGGTTTGTATGATTTTTTGCAAGAACAGGGAATTCAATGCGAGTATGTTGGTATTGATATAAATCCGAATATGATAAGTAGAGCAAAAGCAAAGCATCAAAACATGCAAGATAACTTTTTTGTTTGCGACATCATTGAAGAGAAGTTGAACAAAAAGTTTGATTATGTGGTATCTAATGGTCCTCTCAACATAAAGTATGCTACAGGTTCGAATCTAGACATAACTATAAAGCTTATGCGGCGCATGTATGACTTGGCAAATATAGGAACAGTTATAACTATGACGTCGTTTTTTACAAAAAAACCTAATGATACAACGTTCTATTATCATCCTTTGGAACTACTAAAAGAGGTATTTACATTTTGTGTAAATATTAAGTTTGATCATACTTATTTGCCTCATGATTTTGCAGTTTTTTGTTACAAGAAAGATTTATATGATTTTTAAAGTTGGATAATCATGAAAGATAAAATAATTAAAGATCGTAAAATAAAAATAGCTCTGGTTGGTTGTGGTAGAATATTAGATAGGCATCTGGAAGCTTTTGATAAACATAAGGAAAATTTGCAGTTAGTGAGCATTTGTGACACTGATCAGAAAGCTCTTAAGAGTGCTGTGGATAGAATGCAGGTAAAAGGTCATAGAACATTAGATAGCCTATTAAGCGCAACTGAGGCAGATGTGATAGTTTTATGTACGCCAAGTGGTGTCCACTCTGAACAGACTATAAAAATTGCACGAACTGGTCGTCATGTTATTACTGAAAAGCCAATGGCTACACGTTGGGCTGATGGTGTTAATATGGTCAAAGCTTGTGATCAGGCTAGAGTAAGGTTGTTTGTGGTTAAGCAAAATCGTCATAATCTAACTCTACAACTACTAAAACAGGCGGTTATGCAAAAACGTTTTGGTAGGATTTACATGATTGCATTAAATGTATTTTGGTCTCGTCCACAGGAATACTATGATTCAGCTAAGTGGCGTGGTACTTGGGAATTTGATGGTGGGGCTTTAATGAATCAGGCGAGCCATTATGTAGATCTGCTTGATTGGTTAGTTGGACCTGTGGCAAGTGTACAAGCGATGATTGGAACACTGGGGCGCAACATTGAGGTGGAAGATACGGCAGTTATGAACGTGCGTTGGCGTTCCGGTACTTTGGGTACGGTAAGTGCGACTATGCTGACTTATCCAAAAAATTATGAAGGATCGATAACCATTATTGGTGAAAAAGGTACGGTTAGGGTTGGTGGTATGGCTGTAAATGAAATTCAGCATTGGGAATTTGCTGACAAGCAGCCTGAAGATGAAAAAATCCAAGAAGCTTCGTATCAGACGACTTCTGTTTATGGCTTTGGTCATCCACTATATTATGATAATGTTATCAAAGTATTGCGCGGCGAAGCTGAACCTGAAACTGATGGACGTGAAGGTTTGAAATCATTAGAAATTTTGATTGCGGCATATTTATCAGCGAGGGATCACAGAGAAGTGGCTTTGCCGTTGGAATATTAGAGAGGAGAGAGGTGTTAATGGCCGTAAGGGTATCTAGATCATCAATCGCTAGAGATATTAGTGATCTTGGCGTTAACAAGGGAGATGTTTTGTTCGTTAGGGCTGATTTGGCTAAAATAGGAACGATAATATCTGATAAAAGGAATGATTATTTATGTGGTATTTTGGATGTAATAGGTGATATAGGAACATTAGTGACTGCAGCTTTTACACCAAGTTCTTTTGTGTATTTAGATAAAAATTATATATTTGATGGTACAAATAAACCTTATACTGGTGCATTGGCTAATTTAATGTTGCAAGATTCTCGCGCTATTAGGAGTCATCATCCGACTAATTCATTTGTTGCTATAGGAAAGAATGCTGAATATATTTTAGATAATCATGATGAAAATAATGGCGCATATGACCCAGTAAAAAAAATTATAGAACTTGGAGGAAAGAATGTAATTATTGGTTGTGTGAATTCTAGCCCTGGATTGACTTCTGTTCATTTAGCAGAAATAGAGCTTGGGCTACATCGCAGAATTATTTTACCAACATTAAATAAAGTGTTATACAGAAAAAATGGGACTATTAGAGTTTTTAAGAGAAAAGACATAGGTAGTTGTAGTTCTGCATTTTACAAGTTTTATGCCCATTATGTTTACGAGGAAATTTTAAAACAAGGATTTATTGGTAATGCTTATAGTATTATGGTTGATGCAAAAAAAGCGTATGAAATTGATTTGAAAGTTTTAAAAAACAATCCTAGAATTACTATCTGTAATGATCCAGCTTGTTTTTTATGTCAGGCCAGAAGATGGGATAATTTAGAAAATATACCTAAATATGTTGCTAGATATCTTTATAGGAAATTGTTTAAATGATGAAAATCAGTGTTTCAGAACTATTTTTTAAAGAAAAAAAATATACCATAGATGTGCTTTTGGGTAGTTTTTTGGATATTGAATACGTTATCGAAAAAGAAGATTTTAATGAAAAATCTAGTGGTCGATATAAAATCACATTAGAGAATGGAAATGAGATTATCTTTCGAGATAATTTTTTTGATCTGTTTATAAAAAATAAGGATTATTTAAAGGTAGAGAATATCCCTAACACTGTTGAATACACAACTAATCAATTTTTAGTTGAAAAAGATATACCAATAATTTATGGAGATAAGCTGCTTGAAATAAGCGAAAATAAAGTTGTGTGTGGTATTGATATTTTTGCCTCTTCTTTTTTTATGTTGACACGTTGGGAAGAGCACGTAAATACAATAAGGGATAATCATATTCGTTTTCCTGCGATAGCTTCATTAGCATATAAAAGTGATTTTTTGATTCGTCCTGTAGTTAATGAATATCTAGAAATGTTTTGGAATATGTTGGTCTTTTTAGGATATCGAGGGCAAAGAAAAGAAAGGCAGTTTGAATTTAAAGTTAGCCATGATGTAGACAGTATTTTTAAGTATTATTTTCGTTCCCCATTATGGGCCGGTAAAATTTTCACTTATTTATTGATTAAAGAAAAAAATCCCGTCAAAGCTAGTCATGTTCCTTTTCAATATATTGCTGCTAAATATAATCCAGAGAAATATGACCCGTACTATAATTATGATTTGATAATGGATCTTAGTGAGAAAAATAACTTGAGATCAGCTTTTTATTTTATTGCGGATCATTCGGAAGAAAAAATGGATGGTGATTATGATGTTTTTCATCCTTTGGTTCAAAAGACAATGAAACATATTGATGAACGAGGGCACGAAGTTGGATTACATGGGAGCTATAATTCTTATAATAGCAAAAAACAATATCAAAAAGAGTGGTTAAGATTGTTGGATTCTTGCCAACAATCAGGATTAAAACAAAAAATTAGAGGAAGTCGTCAGCATAATTTAAGATGGGCTACACCACATAGTTTTTCAGTTATTAATGCTACTGGTGTTGAATATGATACAACTCTTTCATATGCTGATCATGTTGGTTTTAGGTGTGGTACATGTTATGAGTATCCTGTTTTTGATATTTTAAAAAGAAAAAAATTACAATTAAAGGAAAGACCTTTGATTCTAATGGAGTGCAGTTTGCTTGATGGGCGTTATATGAACAAAAATTCTAATGAAGCACTTGAGATAGCTATTGAGTTAAAGAAAAAAATTAAAAGGTATGGTGGTTTGTTTAGTATGCTGTGGCACAATGCAAGATTTTTAGACACAGCAGAAATTGATCTATATAAGCAAATATTAATTACATAGGTGGATGTGGTTATAATGAAAAAATACATTTCACACGAAACAGCTATAATTGACGAAGGCGCGCAAATTGGCAAAGATACGCGCATATGGCATTGGGTGCATGTGTGTGGTGGTGCTCAAATTGGTGAAAGATGCTCATTAGGGCAAAATGTTTTTATTGGTAATAAAGTTGTTATTGGCAACAACGTAAAAATTCAAAATAACGTTTCAGTTTACGATAATGTCATTTTGGAAGATGATGTTTTTTGTGGTCCAAGTATGGTTTTTACTAATGTTTATAACCCGCGATCTGCTATATGCCGTAAAAACGAATATCGTAATACATTAGTAAAAAAAGGTGCAACTTTAGGTGCAAACTGTACCATAGTTTGCGGTGTAACAATTGGTGAATACGCATTTGTTGGTGCTGGAGCAGTGGTAACAAAAGATGTTGAACCATATTCATTGGTGGTTGGAAATCCCGCAAGACAGATTGGGTGGATGGATGAGTGTGGTAAACGTGTCGTTGAGATTGAACGGGGAAATGAGTGAAAGGAATAATTTTGGCCGGTGGTTCAGGAACTAGGCTTTATCCTATTACGAAGTCTATTAGTAAACAGCTAATGCCGGTATACGATAAGCCAATGATTTATTATCCACTGACTACTTTAATGCTTGCAGGAATTCGAGACATTCTGATTATTTCAACACCACATGATTTGCCTTCATTTCAAGATTTGCTTGGGGATGGATCAAGCTGGGGTTTGTCTTTTGTTTATGCAGAACAGCAAAGACCGGAAGGATTGGCACAAGCTTTTATCATAGGAGAAAAGTTTATAGGAAATGATGAATGCTGTTTAATATTGGGGGATAACATATTTTATGGTAATGGTTTGATTGAGGTACTGCAAAGTGCGACAAAAAATCTCAATGGTGCAATAATTTTTGGTTATTACGTTAGTGATCCTGAGCGTTATGGAGTTGCTGTTTTTGATGATAAAGGAAACATTGTGGATGTGGTTGAGAAGCCAAAAGATCCAAAATCTAACTATGCGATTACTGGTTTGTATTTTTATGATAACCAGGTTATAGAAATTGCAAAATCATTGAAACCCTCTGTAAGAGGTGAATTAGAAATAACCGATGTTAATAGAGAATACTTGCGGCAAAATAAATTAAAACTAATGAAATTTAGTCGTGGTTTTGCTTGGCTTGATACGGGAACTCACAAGTCACTATTGGATGCGGCCTATTATTTTTCAGTTCTTGAAGATCGTCAAGGCTTAAAAGTGGCTTGTCCTGAAGAAGTTGCATGGCGTATGCAATATATAACAAAAGAAGAAATGTATAAATTAGCAATACCATTAATTAAAAGCAGTTACGGGAAATATCTCTTAAAATTACTAGACGATTAGTCATCAAATATGGCAAATATTTATCAACCAAGAAATATGTTAGTTACTGGATCAGCAGGTTTTATTGGTAGTAATTTTGTGCATCATTTACTAGAAGCTGATTCGTTAGTGAGAATTTTTAGCTTAGATAAATTAACATATGCAGGTAATCTGAAAAACTTGGAAAATTTACCAGCCCCATCAAGGCATACTTTTTATCATGGCGATATTTGTGATCGTAATTTGGTTAATCATTTATTGCGACAACATGAAATAGATACGATTGTGCATTTTGCCGCTGAAAGTCATGTTGATCGCTCTATTTCTAATCCAGTCGATTTTATTGAAACTAATATTAATGGCACATTTAATTTGTTGGATATAGCGCACAAATATTGGTTAAATGAAAAAAAATGGGATGAAGGACAATGCCGCTTTCATCATATTTCAACTGATGAAGTTTATGGTGAATTGGGACCACATGATCTGCCTTTTACTGAAAATAGCCCGTACAAGCCAAGTTCTCCCTATTCGGCTTCCAAAGCTGCGGCTGATCACTTGGTCAAAGCATACATACGTACTTATAATTTACCAGCAACTATTTCAAATTCCTCGAATAATTATGGTCCACGGCAACATCCTGAAAAACTAATTCCAACTATTATTCGATGTTGTTTGGAAAATAAACCAATTCCAGTTTATGGTAATGGTTCTAATATTCGTGATTGGTTGTTTGTTGAAGATCATTGTTCAGCAATTCACATGATTTTAAAAAGAGGTAAAATTGGCGAAAGTTATAATATTGGTGGCAACGCTGAGAAGGATAATTTGTCAATAGTGCAAATGATTTGTGATATCATGGATAAGCAACAGCCAATCCAAGAACCATACCAAAAATTAATTTCTTTTGTAACTGATCGCCGGGGGCATGATTGGAGATATGCGATTAATATCACTAAAATACATCAAAAATTAGGTTGGAAACCACAATACAGCCTCTCAGCTGGATTGAAAAAAATCTTATAGTAAGAACAATCATGATACCATTTACTAAACCAGTTTTATCTGGTAATGAACTTGAATATATAAAACAAGCATGTGAACAAGGAATTTTACATGGTGATGGTATATTTACTAAAAAGTGTCAGGACTGGCTAGAAAATAATAGTGGATGCAAAAAAGCTCTTCTGACTAATTCCTGTACCTCTGCTCTAGAAATGGCTGCTTTACTTATTGATATTCATCCTGGTGATGAAATTATTATGCCATCCCATACATTTGTTTCTACAGCAAATGCATTTGTATTAAGAGGCGGAATCCCTGTATTTGTTGATATTCGATCGGACACTTTGAATATCGATGAGACCAAAATAGAGGCTGCAATTACTAGCAAAACCAAAGCAATTGTTCCAGTACATTACGCAGGAATTGGTTGCGAAATGGATACTATTATGACCATTGCGCAAAAACATAATTTGTATGTTATTGAAGATGCTGCGCAAGGTATTATGGCAAAATATAAAAATAGATCTTTAGGAAACATTGGTCATTTTGGGTGCATGAGTTTTCATGATACAAAAAATATTATTTCTGGTGAAGGTGGCGCATTATTAATTAACGATGCGGAATTTGTTGAACGTGCTGAAATTATAAGAGAAAAAGGAACTAACAGGAGTAAATTTTTCCGCGGTCAAGTTGATAAATATACTTGGGTAGATATGGGATCTTCTTTTTTGCCTAATGAGCTAACAGCGGCGTTTTTATATGCGCAACTAGAAAAAGCAGAAGAAATAACTAATAGTAGATTAAAAATTTGGAATCAATATCACATAAACTTAAAAACATTAGAAGAAAAAAGTATATTAAAATGTCCACATGTGCCAAATAATTGTACACATAATGCGCATATGTATTATGTTTTACTGTCTGACAAAGAAAATTTTATAGAGTTTATAAAAGCAATGAAGGAAGTCGACATATGTTGCGTTTCTCATTATGTACCATTACATTCATCTCCTGCTGGAACTAAATTTGGTCGCACGAACGGAAATCTTGATAATACAAATGAGATTTGTAAAAAGTTGGTTAGGTTACCGTTATGGACAGGAATAGAGACTGTTGCAATAGATGATATTACTAAAGAATTCTCTAAAGTTGCATCGAGGATATTTTGTGATAAAAGATTTTAATAAAATAATTGAATATGGGGTTACATTAGATAAGCTTAAACGTTCAAACTTAGAATTGGTTAGATGTTGGAGAAATTCCCCCGCCGTTTCTAATAATATGATATATCAAGAGTATATAACAACAGAAATGCAACATAAATGGTTTGATCATGTAAATAATGATAATAATTTTTATTACATTGCTAGTTATAACAACTGCAAAATAGGTGTGGCAAATATAAAAGATATTGATTATCAACGAAAGGTAGGTGAGGCTGGACTGTTTATTGGTAATATTGATTACCAAAATTTAGGATTGTGTTTTCCTATAATGCTCGCACTTTATGACTTTGCTTTTTATAAAATTGGGTTAAATACAACTTATATAAAAGTGCTTACAAAAAATGTTCGGGCATTACGTTTTGATTTAAAATTTGGATACGAAAAATGTTCAACCAACGAGCAAGATCTTGATAATAATTCAGTGATTAAATATTTCTTGAAACGCAATTCTTATGAGGTAAGCACTTTTGCAATGAAAAAAATTTTCAATAAACTATCACATAAATATTGATCGATAATATATCCAAATTATATAGTATCCATAAATTTCAATTATTGTATGAATTTTTACAATAATCAAATGTTAACATTTTTAAGTCAACAATGAGTAATCGTAATATTGTACATTTATTGCCCGAATTTAATTATACTTCGGAAAATTATATAAGTTTTATTAGAGATAATTTTGATGTTTCGAAACATAAGTTTTATTGGTCTGGAAATTTAATGGAAATAAATTCAGAATCAAAAAAAACTGATGAAACGCTTTCTACTATAAATTTGGTCAAATTTTTATTTCATAACAAAAACAATAAAATTATTCTCCATTCCTTATTTGTGGATTTTAAAATTTTATTAGCTTTTTCTATGTTCATGCCTAAAAATGTTTGCTGGTTAATTTGGGGGGGGGATTTATATGATTACAAATATCGTGATCGTACACTTATCTCAAATATTAGTGAATTACTTAAAAAAATAGTTATTCGCAAGTTATCCAGTATATTAACTTTTATTTCTGGTGACTATGATTTAGCTCGTCGTTGGTATAGAGCTAAATGTAAAAATAATTACGTTATTGCTTATCCTAGAAATATCAACGCTGATCTTAATAAATATCACAATAGTAAAGTAGATCAGAATTTAATTCAAGTTGGCAACTCTCCAGACCCGCGCAATAACCATGAAGAAGTTTTTAGAATACTAAGAAATAAACTGTCTCAAAACGAGCATAATTACAAAATATTTTGTCCTTTGGCATATGGCAGCTATCCAGAACGAATAGAAAATTTAATTGATCTAGGACAATCTTTTTTTGGAAAAAATAGTTTTATTCCTCTAATAAAGATGTTGCCGATAGATGACTATATAAGTTTACTCACTAAAGTAAGAGTTGCAATATTTAATCATGATCGGCAGCAGGCAATTGGTAATTTAATATTGCTACTTGGGTTGGGAAAGACCGTTTATATTCGAAAAGATATTGTAACTTGGGCTTTTTGTAAAGATCACGGGTTGATAGTCAGAAATATAGCAGATTTACAGGAAGGAAAATCTTTTGATTTTCTTTCAATCGATGAGATAAAACAAAATAAAAAAGCGGTCCTGTCTAATTTTAATGAACAGAAAGCCATTAAAACATGGCAAAAAGTTTTTGATGAGTGATATAGTAATAAATTTATATTTAGATAATATTTACCAGTGTGAAACTATTCTTGATTATGCAATAAAATGAATGCAAATTCTATACCAGATTTTTTTTTAAAATACATGATTGGTCCAGTTGTTTCTGCTGTCATTTCTCTGATTTCGGTGCCCATACTAACTCGTATAATGCAGCCATCAGAGTATGGTAAGGGTATGATGTACGTGACAATCATCAATTTATTATTTTGTCTTTGCAATTGTGGAACCGACCAAGCATTTGTTAGATTTTATTATGAATCTAAAACCCAGATAGAAAAAACCAAATTATTGTATAGTTGTTTAGCTATTACACTTATTTGCCTGATACTACTTTTTTTTATTTTATATTTTTTTCAACAAAAAGTAATTGTTTTTTTCTTTGGTGAGCCGTCCATATCTCTTTTTTATATAGTGTTTTTTGGAACGCTTGTTTTCGTTATAAATCGTTTCATGCTGCTTTCTATAAGAATGCAGCAAAAGGCTTTTTTATATTCTTTTTGTCAAATATTTAATAATTTTTTATATTTTACGTCTTTGCTGTTTTTGATATTTATCACAAAATATATATGTAATTTTAAATTAATAATTTATGCGCAAATTTTTTCTTTGTATGTTACTTTTTTTATACTGCTTTTATATGAGAGGAAAAAATGGTCGCTATATCATCTACATGGAGCTTTTTTAAAAAAAAAACAAATTGAAAAAATTTTTTACTACTCTTGGCCTTTTATTTTTTCTTTTGTTTTAATTTGGGCGTTTCAAAGTATTGATAGGATATTTATATTAAAGTGGTCAAATTATACAGAGTTAGGCATTTATTCAGCAGCATTTTCTCTTGCTGCCCCTATGATGTTGTTGCAAACTATTTTCACCACTATGTGGTCGCCAATAGCAAATAAAAACTTGATTGAAAATCCAGATCACGCAAAAAAGTTGTTTTGTGATGTATTTCGAGTTATGTTTTTTATTTTGATAGTTAGCGCAATACTTGTTGTAACATCTAAGGGCATATTTGTTTGTTTATTGGGTGCAAAATACCGTAGTGCTATTGATGTTTTTGTTTGGCTACTATTTGTACCGCTTTTTTATTTACTATCTGAAATAACAATAGCTGGAATTATCATTACCAAAAAAAGCAAATGGAGTATCCATATAGCGGCAGCTTCTTTACTAACAAATTTGATTGGTTGCTATTTTCTTATTCCTCATTTTGGAGCTAAAGGTGCAGCAATTTCTTTGGCTATTAGTTACCTATTTTTGTTTGTTACACGAACCATTATATCCTTTAGTTATTATACTTTTTTTGTCAATTGGTTGAATGTTGTTATAATACTTGTATTGCTAACGGTTTTTATTTCTATTAGTTATTATGTTAGTAGCTTCATAATTAACTTGTGCATTGGTGGAGCGACTCTCTTTTGTGTTGCGTTATTGTCGCGTAATGAAATAAAATACATATTTGGTTACCTAAAACCACGCGCTATTCGAGTTTTTTGTGGCCATAAAATGGGTTGAATTTTTCAATAAACTCAGCGACGATCTAAATTTTCTATTCCTGTGGCAAACTACAGGTATAGAGATTTTTTATTTCGTGACCAAAATTCGCTGATAAACGTGAAAACCCTCATAATTTTCAAATTTTCCGCGACAGATATCCACAGTAGGCTGTAGGGAGTATCATTGAAACACATGGAATTATTTTTTTAGCTATTAACTTTAATTTGGCTGGTGTCGTTTTCTTGAACCTGTTATTTGGTAGTAGAAAAGCTATATTATGGATGAATTTGGTTTTTAAAAAATTATGTTTTTGCTGGTAAATCGATTATGAGTAAAAAATTAGCTTTCATTGTATGGTCTCGTGGCATAAGTGGTGCAGCTTATAGATTTGCAAGGCTTATTTCATATATGCAATCAAATGGTTTAGATGAAAGGTACAAAATTGATTTTTACTTAAATAGGTCTTTAATTGAGGTGGCAAAGGATAAAAATATAAAATTACATATCAATGATAATGTTTACATTTTAGAAGATTTGTCAAAAGAAGGATGTTTAAGAAAGTTATTTTTAATTTTTAGTGCTATTCGGTTTTTTAGAATAGTAAAAAAATATGATTCTTTTCATTTTGCTTGCGGGGGACTGCTTTGTTTATTTCCCATTAAACTAGCTAAACTGTTATGTTTGGCCAAACCTAATTTAGTTGTTTCTTCTGTTTCTTCTAACTTGTGGTCGGAAAGTTATATGAAATTTAGATCACTTATATATATATATCCTGCCTTATTGTTGGCAAATCATATAGATTGTCTAAACTATACGACAACATTGAGAAAACACTTTCCAAAAAAATCTATAAGCACAGCTCCAAATAGTTTTTCCGATAATGATAGATACTACTATAAGGGGAATTATTCTGATAAAGAAAATGCTGTATCGTATGTTGGAGCATTTGAGGATATAAAACAACCTTTATTGTTTTTAGAGGCCGTTAAATTAATATATAAAGTGAATTCTAGTATAAAATATTATATGATAGGGAGCGGTACATTATTAAATACGATCGTAGAAATTATAGATACTTTTCCTGCTAATCTAAAATTGAAAATACATGTCGGATATTCAGATAACCCGATTGAATTTTTAAATAAAACCAAAGTTTTTTTATCATTACAAAAGATTGATAATTACCCATCCCAAGCGCTACTTGAAGCTATGCTTGCTCAAAATTATGTTGTAGCAACAAATTATGGTGATACACATCGGTTAGTAAATGATGATTTCGCATGTTTGCTAAAGAGCAATGCTGCTCATGAAATAGCAGAAACTGTATTAGCTTTTTTTTCACAATCATTATCTTGTCAAACGTTGATAACGGCAAAAGCGAAAGAATTTATATATGCCAATTGTACTATAGAAGGTTTTGTTAAGTATTTTTTAAGTATACATCAACTAGGTGACGATGTATGTTAAGATTGAAAATCTTATATACAATACCCACTCTTGGTGTTGGTGGCGCTGAGATCTTGCTAAGAGATTTGGCAATATTTTTTAAGAATAAAGGACATGATGTAAGTGTGATGACACTCTTACCTGACGCTGATGATTTTATTACGATGGATTTATTAAGTAATCGCATAAAGATTATTCGTTGTCCGGCTAAGAAAAGATACAATCTTTTTTGTATATTAAAAAATATTATTTTTCTCATAAGACATTTTAAGAATCATTACTATGACATTATACATACCAATTTGACATGGGATTTGTATAACTTAGCTGCTGTGAATTTTTTTGTTAAGAACAAATTACGGCTTATTACTACTGAACATAATACCATTGTGCCACGTAGGGATAATTTTTTTATTAGGATGTTCGATTTGGAACGAATTATTTATAAACAATATTTGACAGTAGTTTGTATTACCAAAGAAGTAAAACATAATTTATTACGCGCACTACCTTTCCTTGAACAAAAACTACTAGTAGTTGAGAATGGTGTTGATTTAATGAAATTTTGCGATAGCTATATTGCCAAAATAAGGGTTGAAAATCCTATCATATTATGTGTAGGGACCCTTCAAGAGAGAAAAGATCAGTATACGCTACTACGTGCTGCCAACATATTGAAAAATATTACAGTGTGGTTAGTTGGAGATGGTCCTGATAGAGCTCAAATAGAGTCTTTAGTCAAGTCTTTAAAATTGCAAAATCGAGTGTTTTTATTAGGTAAAAGGAATGACATACCAGCTATTTTAAGCCAAGCTACTATTTATGTACAACCATCTTTGTATGAGGGGTTTGGTCTCGCTGTATTGGAGTCTATGGCTGCTGGTCTTCCAGTGGTAGGTACATATAATATAGGTTTAGGGGAGTTAATAGATGACGTTGGGCTGTCTTTTCCTGTAGGGGATGAAATTGCGTTGGCAAAAATTATAGAAAATTTATTAAATGATCCGGATCTGCTTCAACAAATGAGTAAGAAAAGCCAACAAAAAGCTGCTCGATATGCACAGGATATTATGGCAAATAAATATTTAGAAATATATATTAACAAAACAAAGGAATCATAATGATCTTTGAAGTCGCTGACACGTTTTATTTTCTAACTTTTTTTATTGCTTCATTAACAGTTGGTTGTTTTATTTTAATTAGTGCTGGCATGTGTAAAAATTTGTTTTTGTTATGCTTGCTAGCAACGGCATTCGGTCATTTTATAGGAAGCCTTATTCATATGTGGCTTTCTACTTTTATGCCATCAGATTCTATATCGTATTTTTTGATGGCTACTCCTGAGTGGAGAAGTTTTGGATCTGGTTTTATTTTGAATGTAGTATGGTATTTACGAGAGTATGTTTTTGGAAATTCTATGTTGGGAGTATATGTATTTTTTGCTTTTATTGGAACCTTGGGCTCAATATTTTATCTAATATCTTTTCATAAATTGATTTTATATTTTAAAAAATTTGATAAATTGTATTTCAATTCTCGTGGAATTAAATTTGGTTATTTTTTAATAGCTTGTTGGCCATCTGCATTTATATGGACATCTCTTTTGGGTAAAGATACTCTTTGTTATTTTTCTATTTCGTTATTTTTCTTATCTCTAATATCTATAATAAATAGAGCTCCAAGTATTATATCGTTCATAATTTTAATTTTTTCGATTGTGTTATCTTTTTTAGTTAGACCTTATTTGGTATTAATTGGGTTTATTGCTTATTTGTGTTGGTTCTTTTTTTCCAAAAAAAAACATAGTGGTATTTTGTTACAGGTTGTTCTAGTCTTCTTAGTGGTGATTGGGTTTACCTACCTATCTCACGATATTTCCGAGTTCGGAGGTTTTGATTATTCCTATGGTAATATTGTCCAACGAGCTTTGGTCCAACAAATAAGTTTAGCCGGTGGATCATATATTCCAGTTCCAACACATAATCCATATTTGCTGATATTCTTTTTGCCATATACGATGCTTGCTAATCTCTTCTTGCCTTTATTTTTTTGGATTAGAAATACCTTCGGAATATTGGCTTCCATACAAAATGTATTGCTTCTTATTTTATGTTACAAGTTTTTTAAAAATCGAGATGTATGGAGAAAAATTAGAAATAATTTGGTTATTGGTTATATGTTTTGGTATTTTATTGCTGGAATTGGTTTTATGGGGATGATAAATACTAATCTAGGGTTGGCCGATCGTGAAAAGCTTATGTATCTTCCTCCTTTTTTAATTATTATATTTTTAACTCTTGCAATAAAAAAAGTTAGTAAAAAGGAACAATTAAAATGTGTGGTATCACAGGAATAGCATTTTCAAATGCTGAGAAACTTTCCGATCTTATAAGTGCAATGACCCAAACTTTGTATTTAAGAGGTCCTGATGATAGTGGAATTTGGGCAGATGAAGCTCAGGGGGTGGCTTTTGGTCATAGGCGTTTATCCGTTTTAGATTTATCTGCTGCTGGGCATCAGCCAATGAAGTCTAAGTCTGGTCGTTTTGTTATTACCTATAACGGTGAAATTTACAATTATTTGGAAATTCGTAACCAATTATTACAGATGGGAGTTGTTTTTTTTAGCCATTCTGATACTGAAGTGGTGTTGGCTAGTTTTGAAGAATGGGGAATAGCTAGAAGCTTGAAATTGTTCAATGGCATGTTTGCATTTGCTGTTTGGGATAACAAGGAAAAAAAAATATATTTGGCGCGAGATAGATTTGGAGAAAAGCCGCTATATTATGGTTGGATTGATGGCAGAGCTTTTATTTTTGGTTCTGAATTAAAAGCTCTTAGGGAGTATAAATCATGGAAACCCAATATAAATCGGGATGTGTTGGGAATGTATTTGCAATATAATCATATTCCAGCTCCGCATACTATATATAAAAATGTTTTTAAAGTTTTGCCTGGAAGTTATTTGGAAATTACTTTTGATAGAAAAATCAAACAGGAGTTTTTTTGGGATACGGAGATGCTGGCAAAAGAATCGTCTGAAAAAAACCTTTTATATATATCATCAGAAGAAGAAATAATTAATCAATTACATTCCTGCCTGTCTAAATCAGTACAAGAGAAAATGATTTCTGATGTACCATTAGGAGCCTTTTTATCTGGCGGGGTTGATTCTTCGTTGATAACGGCTTTAATGAAGGAAAAAAGTAATAAACCTATAAAAACTTTTACTATAGGATTTTATGAAAAATATTTTAATAATGAAGCTCCCTATGCAAAACAGATAGCTCAGTATTTATGCACAGATCATACGGAGTTTTATTTAAGCAACCAAGATGCTCTCGACATCATTCCTAAATTGCCTTATTTATACGATGAGCCATTTGCTGATTCCTCTCAACTTCCTACGCATATGGTAAGTATGCTGGCGCGGAAATACGTTACAGTATGTTTAAGTGGAGATGGTGGGGATGAGCTATTTTGCGGTTATAATCGTTATATTTGGTTTGATAAAATTTATAAAAAATTCCATAGAATGCCCCATTTGTTTTGGAAACTTTTAACCCTACTAAATGAGCAACAATGGGATTTTATTAATGTTGCTTTGTCAAAAATGCTTCCGACAAAATTACAGGCCAATGCTATTGGGAATAAAATTTATAAAGCAGCGAGAGCTTTTTATAATACCAATAATGCGGAGAGTTTTTACTGGAATTTGGTTGCTATTATGGATGATCCTTCGTTTTTTTTGATGAATAATAGTGAACTATCTATAAATAAAGTCTCATCAAATACTAAGTGGAAAAATAATAATGATTTTTTACATTGGATGATGCTTTCGGATATAAGTAGCCTTTTTTCTGGAGATATGTTAACCAAAATTGATCGTGCAGCCATGGGTGTTAGTTTAGAAACGCGTATCCCTTTTTTAGATCCGGAGGTATTTTCTTTTGCCTGGAGTTTACCGTTGAAATACAAAATTAGACACGGAGAAGGAAAATATATTTTGCGCCAATTATTATATAAATATGTTCCCCGTGAACTTTTAGATCGCCCAAAAGTTGGTTTTGGTGTTCCAATTGCTATTTGGTTGCGGTGTCCTCTTAGAGCATGGGCTGAGAGTTTGTTAAACGAAAAGAGGGTTAGAGGGGAGGGGTTTTTTAAGGCTGATACAATAAAAAAATATTGGAATTTGCATTTGTCTGGTAAAAGGGATTTTTCTGCCCAATTATGGTGCATCTTAATGTTTCAAGCGTGGTTAGAAGTTTGGGGTTAGTGTGGAACATAATAAGAAAAAAATAATGGTTGTTGCTGGATTAGCCAGATCCTTGGTGAATTTTAGGATGCATTTACTCTTGGAGTTTAAAAAACATGGATTGGATGTTGTTGCTTGCGCACCCGATGATGATTCTTATGTGCGTAATGAATTATCTAAATATGATATTTCTTTTGTTAAAATTAGAATGAATAGTACTGGATTAAATCCATTGTTCGATATTTTTTCGTTTGTAACTTTATTATTTTTATTTAAAAAACATAAACCAGATATTGTGTTAAGTTATACTCTTAAACCGATACTTTATGGCTCATTAGCTGCTTATTTTTCTGGTGTACCGGAAATTGTTCCTATGAACACCGGCTTAGGTTTCGTTTTTATTGGAGAGGGTTATTTGACTAAGTGTTTGGCTTTTTTTTTAGAGAAAATACTCAAGTTTATCTTTAAAAATAGCAAGACAGTCTTGTTTCAAAATAGTGATATCTTGAATTTGTTTATTAATAATAAGTTGATTTCTAAGGATAAAACTGTATTGATTAATGGGTCTGGTGTTGACCTTAATCATTTTTCGGTTAAGCCTTTGCCAAAACAGCCAATATTTTTAATGATAAGTAGGTTCCTTAGGGATAAGGGTTTACTAGAATATTTTGTCGCAGCAAAAAGTATTAAGAAAAAATATCCAACTGCAAAATTTAAATTAGTCGGGTATATTGATGGTAATCCGAATTCAATTAAGCAGTCTGAATTGAAGAAACTTTTGGAGGAAGGGTATGTGGAATTTTTCGGTAGGTTGGATGATGTGCGCGATGTGATTTCTGAAAGTTCGGTATATGTTTTACCATCGTATTGTGAGGGAACACCTCGCTCGGTTTTGGAAGCTATGGCTATCGGACGTCCAGTAATAACCACTAATGCTCCAGGTTGTCGGGAAACAGTTATTGATGGAGTTAACGGTTATTTAGTTCCAATAAAAGATATTGGTAGATTAGTTGAGGCTATGGAGCAGTTTATTTTATATCCAGATCTAATTAATACCATGGGAAAAGAAAGCAGGAAAATAGCTGAAGAAAAATATGATGTTCATAAGGTTAATAAGGTTATTTTAAAAGCGATGGATATTATTTGAAATTTATGGTCGATGCTAAGTCCAATATTAAATTAGTTCCCCTTGATATTACTAAGCATTTTGATGCTTATGCAAGATTTGCAAAACAAATGTTTGGAGAGGGTTCATATCAAGTAAAGAAGAACTATGTTGATTGGATTTTGGGAAACGGGCAGGTTATTTTAGCCATTGAGGATTGTAGCGGTTGTATTGTTGGTTGCATTCATGGTATATATGAAAAGATAGATATTAATGGGCACATAGTATCTACCAATGTTTTATTAAATTTAATAGTTTTGTCAGCCTACAGGAAAGGTATTGGAGCGGAATTAATTTTTAAAGTGTTTAATAGAAAAGAGTGTGCTTTTGTTCTTGGTACATCGGGAAAACTTGGAAAAGCTTATAAAAAACTTGGCATGCGTCAAGTCCCAACGTTTAATTACAGAAAGATATACCGTCCAATATTTGGTAGTATAAAATTTATAAACTATAAATTATTTGGAATTAATTTTGGTGCGAAAAGTTTTGTCAATATTAGAATTCCTTCCCCCAATTTAAAGGAAATTTATTTAGAATTGTGTCCGAAAGATGAGCTGATTAGTAAGTTGGTCAGACTTGCTAATCTGAAAAGTATTGGGGTTGTGGCTCAACATTGGGAGACTGATTTTTTTAAATGGAGATTTTTTCATTCTAAAGGTCCAAAACATCTGTTGATATATCTGGGGCAACGAAACGAACCAACCGATTATGTAATTTTATCTTTAGGACAAGTAAAGGGAATGCATGTGCTAAGGGTTGTTTTTATGGTTATTAAATCTTCTGACGCATTGCTTAAGTTTATGAATTTTATAGATATTTTTGCAAAGAAAACTAAGGCTGACATATTGATTATTATGCATACTAGTTCTGAACTAGCAAGTTATTATTGTGATATAGGTTGGGAGACAGTCAAACCTCGAATGGCAACATATATATATCTAGTTGATAAAAAAAAGTCTATCAATGAAACTCACTTTTTCTCAGCTGCTGGGGATTCTGGGTTTGAAGCTATCCTATGATAAGTAAAAAGCCAATTTTTATAATTTCATTTGATTGCGAAGGCAAATGGGGAGTTGCTGATCATCTTTCTAAACACCACAGAATAAACATTACCTCAGAAAATATTTCTTATGCATATGAAAAAATTCTTGTTTTATTGCAAAAATATCAGTTAGTAGCAACATTTGCCTTTGTCGGTCTTTTTTCTTTATCTCAAAATGAGTACGTAAAATACTTGAATGCAGAAGTTTTTCCGATTGCCCAACAAAAATGGATGAGAGCTTTTTTTGACGATGAAAAACGTAAAGATTTTGATGGGTGGTTTGGCTCAGATGTTTTTGAAGCAGCCAAAAATGCTGGGCATGAAATGGCTTCACATGGATTTACGCATATTCCTTTGTCAGATGTGTTTGTAGACCTTACTGCCGCTAAATTTGAATTGGATGGTATAAAAAAGATTGCTAAAACAAAGAATATGAATTTTGAAACGTTTATTTATCCACGTAATGCTATTGAGTATAGTAATATACTTAAGGAATATGGATTTATTGGTTATCGTGATGGAATGCGACAAAATTTAACAGGAATATTTGCCAAACTATGTAATTTTATAAGAGAGTTTAATATACTTCAAAAAGCTCAAAAAATATCGGCGAATAATACTGATATGTTAGCTATCCCTTCAGGATATATGCTTACTTGGCGTTCGGGTTTTAAGGAATATATTCCACTTAAGGTTATATTGATGCGTTGGAGAAGTGTCTTAAGGGATGCTGTTAAAAATAATGGGGTGGTGCATTTGTGGGCACATCCCTGTAATTTTATTGATGGAAAAGATCAAGTTACGTTGTTTGAGGAAATTTTAAAAATTGTAGTTACCTACATAAATGATGGGAAAATGATAAATTTAACTCAAGAGCAATATTGCAAAACGATATTAGATATTATGCGAATTAAGAATTGATGTATAATTAAGGGGTTCGGAGTGGAATGTAGATTGGGTTTTGTTGTTTCGCAGAAGGTATACTTTTATGGGAGATTTATACAAAACAAAGCTTAAGAGAGTCTTTGATGTAGTTGGTGCGATAATTTTACTTATCGCAACATCCCCAATATTGATTATTACTGCTGTTTTAATTAGAATCTGTTTGGGTTCAACTGTAATTTTCAAACAACAACGTCCCGGATTATATGGGAAGATTTTCGTTCTCTATAAATTTAGAACGATGAAAAATTTATATCATGAAGATGGCAATCCATTATCAGATGAGAAGCGATTAACAAAATTTGGGCTTTTTTTACGGCGTTTGGATTTGGACGAGTTGCCAGAGTTATGGAATATCCTAAAGGGAGACATGAGTTTTGTTGGTCCTCGGCCGCTGCTGGTTGAGTATCTAGGTAAATATAAGTCGAGCCAATTTCAGCGTCATGATGTTAAACCAGGACTGACTTGTCTTGGAGTTTTAAAACGGTGTAATATGAGCTGGAAAGAGCAATTTAAATACGATATTTTATATGTTAAGAATGTAAATTTTTTGTTAGACGTGAAACTTATAGTATATACTTTGTATGCGGTTGCTTTACAAAGAGGCAAGAAAGGAGGGACGTGGACTAGGGAAAAGTTTTGTTAAGTTATTATAGTAGAATTAATGCGATGATAGATAATATAAATTCAGACGAACTACAATATATTTTAATTACTAAAAAAATAGATTTAATTTCGCATAGAAATAACATTCTAAACCTATTTTCTAGAGTTTTTAATAGGGATTTATTGTCTTTATACTGGGAATGGTTTTATACAGGTTCCCCTTTAGGTGAACCCATTGTGTCGTTGTGTTATTACAAGGATATTTTGGTTGGTCACTATGCCACAATACCAATACCTTTGAAGATCGGCGGAGTGCCAATAAAAGCAGCTATTGGTTGTACTATTATGGTAGATAAAAAATTTAGATGCTTCAATGTGTTTTATGAGACGGCTAGTAGAGTTTTATCCAAACTCAAGACTTGTAATTATGATTTAATTGTAGGGTTTCCGAATGAAAATGTTGTGTCTGCAAACAAAGTTTTTTTTGGTTTTAATGTTGAGTATTCATATGTTGCAAAATTAAAAGGTTCTCAAATAAAAAACTTATATAGCAATTTTAATCCCGTTAAGACTATATGCTTGGATCTTGATGACTTAGAATACAGAAAGTGGCGTTTATCAAAACCAGATGTCAGTTATTTTTATAATCATGACAGTATTTTTAAATATTATCAAGATGACCTGGAGTTAGTTTATTTTGGCAAAGAAGGTATCAAACACCTTGATGATAATAGTTTTTATAGAGTTATAGTGGATGAGCAAAGTGATGTATCCAAGGAGAGCAAGCTGTTTAATTACTATTTTGCCTATAAAATATTTAATACAGATTTGGCGGATTTTACTGTAAAGAAAGATTTATTGATGTCTGACGTATTCTAGAAATTTTTATAATTATAGGGTTAAAATAAGTGGGAAATAGAATTTTGATCATTGCTCCACATCCAGATGATGAAGTGCTAGGATGTGGAGGTGTTATGGCTAGGTTCTCTGGGGAAAATAGTGAAATCCATGTCGTTATTGTTACTAAAGGTTGTAGTCCTTTGTATTCTGAAACACAGGTCGCTTGTAGTCGCAGGGAAACAAAAAAAGCTCATAATTTATTGGGAGTTAAAAAATCTTATTGGCTTGACTTTCCAGCTGCTGAATTAGATATGGTTATGCATCGTGAGCTTAATCAGTCTTTATGTGAATTGTTGAAAGAGGTTCGACCAGAGGTACTTTTTATTCCGTTTTTAGGAGATACCCATTTAGATCATCAGTTGGTTTTTTCTTCGTCTTTGGTAGCTAGTCGACCAGCGAGTCAATTTTGTCCAAAGAGTATTTATGCTTATGAAACACTTTCCGAGACTAATTGGAATGCTCCACATGTTACACCAGCCTTTGTTCCGAATGTTTTTTTTGATATTGAAGAATATTTGGAAAAAAAACTAGCTGCTTTTAAATGTTACGCAAGTCAATGTAAGGTTTTTCCAAATGAGCGTTCTATTGAAAGCTTAGAATATTTAGCCAAACTACGTGGGTCTCAAGTTAATCGTAAGGCTGCAGAAGCATTTATGTTAATTCGCAACATTATTTAATTGTAATGATAATTTATTTGGAGTTTATATGACAAAACAAGAATTTTTGCATGCATTTGAGGAAATCTTAGAGTTAGATCGAGGTACACTTAGTGGAAGTGAACAGCTCTATTCTTTAAAATCTTGGGATTCATTGGCGGTTTTGGGTTTTCTTGCATTTGCTGATGAGAAATTTGGCATAGCTTTAGCGCCAACAGATATTAATAGAACAAAAACGGTAAATGAGCTTATTGCTTTATTGGGGAGTAGTATTACAAGTAGTTAAGAAATATGGCAAAAAACAAATTTGAAAACACTCGCATTGTTGGAGTGTCAAGTGCAGTACCGAAAGAGTTTCGCTTGATAGACGATGATACGGAATTGTTTGGTGAAGAAGCAATAAAAATTGGGAATACTATTGGGGTAAGAAAACGTCATATCTCTAATGGCAGTCAGTGCGCTTCAGATTTGTGTTTGGCAGCTGGTAAAAAGTTGTTAATGGCTATTGATTGGGATCCTCTATCTATAGACGTTTTGATTTGTGTTACTCAGACTCCCGATTATTTTTTACCAGCTACAAGTTGTATTTTACAACATTCTCTTGGGCTGGCTAAATCTTGTGCCGCCTTTGACGTAAATTTGGGGTGTTCTGGTTATGTTTATGCACTGTGGTTATCTTCTAGCTTGATAGCTTCAGGGAGTGCGAATAGGGTGTTGATATTGACAGGTGATACACTTAGCAAACTTGTTTCTCCTTATGACCGTGTTACCTGTTTTTTATTCGGTGATGCTGGAACAGCCACAGCTTTAGAAAAAACTGACTCAGCCGATAAGAGTTGGTTTGAGTTAGGGTCTGATGGAGGTGGATCAAAAAACCTCATAGTTTCAGCTGGTGGATTTAGAATCCCTCATACAATAAAAACGGTAAGAAGAAAAGGGGATGTGGATGGGAATGTGCGTGGACAAAGGGACTTATTCATGAATGGCTCAGAGGTATTTTCTTTTGTGCTACGTGAGGTACCACCCCTGTTTAATTCAATATTACGTGCTTCTGGCTGGACTGTTGATCAAGTTGATACATTTATTATACATCAGGCCAACCTGTTTATTTTGCAATATCTAGCCAAGCGCTTAAAAATCCCAACTGAAAAAATACCCTTAACGTTGGACAAATTTGGTAATACTAGTAATGCTTCGATTCCACTAACAATTACTAATCATTATTTAGGGAAAAAAATAGAATCAAATTTAAAGATTGTATTACTTGGTTTTGGTGTGGGATACTCATGGGGAGCAGCGGCTATTACTTTAGGTAAAAATATTATCATTCCAGAATTAGTAATAGTGGAATAGAACATAGAGGAGTTGTAAATGATTAACCCACTAAATCTAAGCAATAAAAACATATTAGTGACAGGTGCTTCTTCAGGTATAGGTAGGGAAACATCTATATTACTTAGCCAACTGGGTGCAAATGTAATACTCGTTGCGCGTCGAGAATCGGAACTCCTGAAAACGCTCGATTTAATGGAAAATAAAAGTCAGCATTTAGTTGAACCGTTTGATTTGACGAATTTTGAAGATATTTCAGCTTGGATAAGGGAGATTGCTAAAAAAACGCAAGGTTTGCATGGCTTGGTGCATTGTGCTGGTGTACAAATAACTAAGCCTGTGCGTTTTATTGGCGTTGCTGATATAAATAATTTGTTTTCTATTAATATTAACGCAGCACTGGGTTTGGCTAAGATTTTTTGTCAAAAAAATATTTATTTACCAAACTCAAGTATAGTTTTTTTGGCATCTGCAGCTGGTTTTATTGGTAATTCTGGTTTATCAGTCTATTCTGCCAGCAAAGGCGCGGTAATTGCGCTGACTAAGTCGTTAGCCATGGAATTTGTGCGTAATACTATTCGTGTTAATTGTATAGCTCCGGGTTTGGTTAAAACCGAAATGTTTGAAAAATGGGTGCTAACACTTACAGAAGAACAAAAGTTGAAGAACCTAGATCAATATCCTCTTGGTATAGGTACTCCACGTGATATAGCTAATGCTGTTGTCTTTCTATTATCGGATGCTGCCAGGTGGATTACCGGTACAACTTTGGTTGTTGATGGCGGATATACCGCCCAGTGATTCTTGGGAACAAATTATGTATGCGGCAATAAAAGCAATTGAATATTATTTACCGGGAAGCGTGTTGACTAATGAGCAATTGGAGCGAGATTTATCTGATTGGTCGGCAGAAAAAATTTTAGAAAAAACCGGCATTTCTAAGCGGTATATTGTAAATAACAAAGAAACAGCCTCTGATTTAGCTTGTCAAGCAGCGCAAAAGTTGTTTGCTTCTGATATTTGTGTTCCCAATGATATAGATTTTTTGTTGTTTTGCACCCAAAGTCCAGATCATATTTTGCCAACTACCGCTTGTGTTTTGCAAGATCGTCTTGGTTTGCCTACGTCGTGTGGCGCTCTTGATTACAATTTAGGTTGTTCAGGTTATATTTACGGTTTGTTACTCGCAAAAGGTTTAATTGAAAGTGGTCAGGCAAATAATGTTTTGCTCATTACTGCCGAAACTTACAGCAAATACATTGGACGTGATGATAAAAGTGTGCGTACGATTTTTGGGGATGGCGCGGCAGCGACTTTAGTTCAGGGGGTTACGGCTGAGGTAGCACCTGTTTGGCCAGTTATTGTGGGAACTGATGGTCGAGGTGCTAATAATCTTATAGTACGGGATAATACGTTACACATGAATGGTCCGGAGATTTTTACTTTTACTTTAAAATGTGTTCCATTAGTTGTTGCTGAATTATTGACTAAAGTTAAGAAAAATCTGGAAGATATCGACTTATTTATCTTTCACCAGGCAAATAAATATATGCTGGATCATTTACGGACGAAACTGAATATTCCTGAAGAAAAGTTTTATATATATATTGAAAATGTTGGTAATACGGTCTCATCTACCATACCTATTGCCATGAAACATGCGTTGTTGGAAGGGAAAATTAAACCTGGTTCTTTAGTTATGTTGGTTGGGTTCGGTGTTGGCTATTCCTGGGGTGGGGCTATTGTTAGAACGTTGTAGACACATATGTTGTTTAATTCATTTGAGTATATTTTTTTATTCTTACCGATAGTTTTTTTCGGATATTTTTATTTAAATAGAAAAAAATTGACTGTAGGGTCAAGAATATGGTTGGTTTTGAGCTCATTGTTTTTTTATGCATATTGGAAGTTTTCTTTTTTACCAATAATTTTATTATCCTTCATAAGTAATTACATTTTTGGGTTCTTATTAGCGAAAATTCACAAAAATATACAACGAAAAGTTATAATTTTTAGTGGAATTAGCTTTAATGTGCTTTTACTGGCGTATTATAAATACAGCCTTTTCGTGGTTTCAAATGTTAATTTTATTTTTAAGTTGCAATTGCCTTTGCCAAGTATTGTATTGCCACTGGGCATTAGCTTTTTTACATTTACACAAATAGCCTATTTGGTTGATGTGTATAAACATAAAGCAAAAGAATATAGTTTTTTAAATTATTCACTATTTGTTACATATTTTCCGCATTTGCTGGCAGGTCCCATCATTCATCATTCAGAAATGATGCCGCAGTTTTATAACATTCGTTCTAAAATATTAAGATATAAAAATGTTTGGCGTGGATTGTTTTTGTTTACGATAGGTTTGTCAAAAAAAGTCATCTTGGCAGATACGTTTGCGGTTTGGGCTAATCAAGGATTTGACCATGTTGCAGTATTGAGTTGTTTGCAGGCATGGGCTACGTCATTATCTTATACTCTTCAACTTTACTTCGATTTCAGTGGCTATACTGATATGGCAATTGGTGCCTCTTTGTTCTTTAACATTGTTCTTCCGTTTAATTTTAATTCACCTTATAAGGCATTAAATATTCGTGATTTTTGGCATAGATGGCACATGACGTTAAGTCGTTTTCTGAGAGATTATATTTATATTCCGCTTGGTGGAAACAAGGTGGGTGAATCCAGGGGATATTTAAATTTGCTGATTACTTTTTTGATTGGTGGTTTGTGGCACGGTGCTGGTTGGACTTTTGTATTTTGGGGGTTTTTACACGGTTTTGCGTTAGTTATACAAAAGTTTTGGAATAAGTTACACATTACCATTCCAAATTTTTTAGCGTGGCTTATTACTTTTAATTTTGTAAATTTTGCTTGGATATTCTTTAGAGCGAAATCATGGCATGACGCAACGAGCATGATATCCGAAATGTTAAATTTTACGCAATTATACGGTTTCAATACTTTGACGTGGATGTGCATAATTATAGGAATAGTTATCGTGTTATTATTTAAAAATTCGAATGAATTATTGAGGTCACAATTTCTAAATAATCGAATAACTCCATATTTGGTGGCTGGACTATTTATTTGTTCAATACTTTTTTTAAATATTAGGGGCGGTAGTGAATTTATTTATTTCCAATTTTAGATATAAAAACCGTTGCTTGTTATTCATATTTACAGGGTTGGTAGCGTATATTTTGTTAAATGTTGTAATTGGTTTTTTGTATAGTCGAGTTACTAGTAAAAATTACTTTATTGATGAGAAGTTTTCAAAGTCTGCGCATATGTTATTTAATACAGCTGAGGCAAAAGATATAGTATTTTTAGGCAATTCAAGAACTTTATATCAAGTGAGTACGAATTTTTTCAAAGAAGCAGGAATTAGAATTTATAATTTTGGTGCATCAGGTAGGCAAATTTCCGATTATCCTTGGATGATGTATAAAGTTATAAAAACTAATGCCAAAGTAGTTGTATTGAGTGTAGATGTTGAAGACTTTTATGAAGAGCCAAAGGAAACTAGGAGTCCAACAGGATTTGATCTTATGTGCTATATGTTAAGTAACCAAAGCAAATTGTTTATTATTCACGAGATGTACAATTACATTAAAAGCAAAAACATAATATGGAGTTTTTCACCAGTAATATTTACTCATATCTGCGGTATTATTGACACAATAAACAAAAATAGATTCTTTGGGACAGGCGGTGATAGAAAGACAAAGTTTTCTTCCGATAATAAAGCCCTTGTTGCCCTCGATTGCACGCCATTTGCAATTGAACAACTTAAATACTCCAAGACTCTGGTTAAGTGTACAAATGGCGATGGGGTTCTTTTAGGAAATTCCAATAAAAAAGACTATAACATGATGATTTTATTGAAAAAAAATGTTAATAAAAATACCCTAAAGCTTGTTGATCAAATTCAAAGCATTGCTTATAAAAATAATAAGAAACTTATTGTGCTTTTGATGCCAACATATAATACTAGATATAAATTTGATGTGCAGTTTCTTAAAACTAAAATTAACTCGGAAATTCTGGATCTTTCAAACATGAGGATTTTAGATTTTATGTGGACAGATGATGGACACTTAAATAACTTTGGCAGAGAATATTACAGCAGGACACTAGTGAAAATGCTCAGTCATGTCGTAATTCATTAGGTCATTGTTTCATAAATTTCGGTACATTCTCGTAAACTTAATCTTGAGTTCCAGACCAATTTGGTATTAACTAAAAATATGCAATTCCCAGCACTACAAAAAAAATTGACTAATACCTCCTTTACATGGTTTCTCACAGGCTGTGCCGGCTTTATCGGTTCTAATCTTTTGGAAACTTTGTTGCAACTGAATCAGAAGGTGATTGGTTTGGATAATTTTGCGACAGGTTTTCAGTACAATCTTGACGAAGTAATGTTAAATGTTACAGAAAAGCAGCGAAAAAATTTTACTTTTATTCAAGGCGATATTTGTTCTGTAGCAGATTGTGATCTAGCTATACAAAAAGCAGATTTTATCCTTCATCAAGCGGCGCTTGCAAGTGTTCCACGGTCAATCAAGGAGCCGTGGCAAACACATAATGTCAATGTTAATGGATTTTTGAATATTTTGGAGTTAGCGCGTAAGCATGAAGTCAAAAGGTTGGTTTATGCATCTTCGAGTTCTGTATACGGAGATTCTCCAGTTTTACCTAAAAAAGAAGAGCAGATTGGAGCACCATTGTCTCCTTACGCTGCCAATAAATATATTAATGAAGTCTACGCTAAGATTTATGCGAATTGTTATGGTTTAACGTCAATAGGCTTGCGCTATTTTAATGTTTTTGGAAGGCGGCAACATCCTGCTGGAGCCTACGCAGCAGTTATTCCTCTTTGGATAAAAGCTCTTTTAAATAATGAACCAATTTTTATATATGGTGATGGTGAAACTACCAGGGATTTTTGTTATATCGACAACGTTGTGCAAGCTAATATATTAGCGGCGTTAACTAATAAATCGGAAGCAGTTAATCAAGTTTATAATGTGGCATGTGGTTCACGTATTACGTTGAATGAACTGTTTATTGCAATAGCAACTGTTTTAGATTCGAAAAACACTGTAAAACCGCGTTATTTGGACTTTCGTTCTGGCGATATTAGACACTCACTAGCTGATATTTCCAAAATTTCTACTAATCTTGGTTATAAAGTTTTATATCAGGTACAAGACGGTTTAAAAGAAGTAATTGAGTGGTATATAAATTTCGTACCACGATAGATCTTTGGAAGTAATATAGTTAAAAATTTGAGTTTTGGAAATGAATAATCTTTTGATAATGGGGGCGGGTGGGCATGGTAAAGTTGTGGCTGACGCTGCTGATGCTATGCAAAAATGGAAGGAAATTTGTTTTTTAGATGATCACGTGTCTTCTTGTAACGGGATGGGGGTTGTTGGAAAATTTGCTGATCTACCCGCACTAAGACAGAGATTTCCTGAAGTTATGGTCGCTGTTGGCGATAATCATATGCGGGATATATTACTACTACAGTGCATGGAGCTTGGTTTTAGGCTTCCTATAATTATTCACCCTACCTCTTGGATTAGTAAATTTGCAAAAATTGGGCATGGTTCAGTTGTCTTTGCAAATACGGCAATAAATGCAAATGCTCAGATTGGATATGGTTGCATAATTAACACTGCTGCAGTAGTGGAGCATGATTGTGTAATCGATGATTGTGTTCACCTATCTCCCAATGCTACTTTGGCTGGAAAAGTTAAGGTAGGAAAGTATAGTTGGATTGGTGCTGGGGCTACTGTTATTAATGATATGAGTGTTGGGGATAATGTTATAATTGGGGCTAATTCGTTAGTAATCAATGAGATATCAAGTAATGTTACTGCAGTTGGTAGTCCTGCTAAAATAATAAAGTCTTGAGATTTTTTTGGATATTTGGGTGTTCTGATCTTACTATTTTTAATCGTAATTAGAATTACATGCACTTTGTACTTTTCATTAAATTTTGTTAGACTTTTTCAATCCAGGATGTTTTGCTATTTTTGGTGAAGAAGGTTGGTTTATGCTAAGCAACTTACTTTTAGTTTGTGTAGGGAATCTTTGTCGTAGCCCAATGGCGGAGGGTTTTTTTGCCGAAAAAACAGCTAAATTGGGTAATTTTAGTGTTAATTCAGCGGGATTGAGAGCTGTGGTCGGTGAATCTGCAGTTTCCAAAGCGCAAGAAGTTATGTGTGGTATTGGGGTTGATATAACAAAGCATCGGGCGAAGCAATTGACCTGTGACATGATTAAAGAAGCAAATTTGATTTTGGTTATGGAAAAATGGCATAAAAAGGAAATTGAAAGTATGATGCCAACCGCACGTGGTAAAGTTTATCTACTCGGGCAATGGGGAAATTTTGAAGTTCCAGATCCCTACACTAAGCCCACAGAAGCTTTCGAGCAGTGTTTACAACTGATCGAGAAAGCTTGGCAAGATTGGTATTCCAGGATAATTCAATGAAAAAGATATCTTGTTTCTTGATAATAGTGGTTGCTCTACTTGGTATGGGATGCACTATGCCGGGTCCGTACATGAGCAGTGGTGATGTAATGTCCAGTGGGCAATATAAAAATCATCAGCCTAAAACCACCATTATTCCCATAAGCAATCCGAATGATTATGCGCGATTAGTTCAGTATTTTTCAGTTCCATATGAATATCGCATTGGTTTATACGATGTACTTAGTGTGGTGGTTGTAAACCATCCTGAGCTTTCTTCTTCTAATTCTAATCAAATTTCCCTGGTTCAGCCTGGCCAAGAAAACAATCAATATCTTTCTAGCTCTACCAGCTCTAATAGTAATAACGCCACCCAAGGTGTTGGGTACTACGTAGATGCTCAGGGAGAAATCGTTTTTCCTTTAATCGGCAACATTCAAGTTGCTGGTTTAACTACCAAGCAAGCTAGCCAAAAAATCGCAAAAAAACTCATTAAATATATTCGTTCCCCGATGGTTAGCCTCAAGGTTACGAAGTTTAATAGTCAACGGGTGCATGTGCTTGGTGAAGTTATGCAGCCCGGAATTAGGCCAGTTGGCGATCGAGCTTTAAGTATTTTAGATGCATTAAGCCTAGCTGGCGGTATAAATTCTCAAACGGCAGATATGCGTCACGTGTTTGTTTTGCGCAGCAAAGGTCAAAATAATATATTGGTGTATTGGTTAGACAGCAAATCCCCATCAGCACTGCTTTTGGCAGAACATTTTCGCCTGTTGGATAATGATATTGTTTACATACCACCAGCAGGAGTTACAGATTGGAACCGCTTCCTAAATCAAGTCTTACCGACAGTACAGACCTACTGGTATACAAGATCTTTGGTTAGGAATTAGTTACTTTAGATAATACATTTTGGTACGGAAATTTTAAAAATGAATGATAAATCATCTAGAGATTTTGCGCACTCTTCCAGGCATGCTAGTCGAAATAGGGGGGATGAGGAAAGAGTTATTGAACTTAGTGAAATATTAGGTTTAATCAAAAGCCATAAATTCTTTATAGCCGGTTTGGTATTGCTCGGTACTTTGTTTGCTGCTATATATTCCGCAACTATACCACAAAAATATGATTCTAGCGCTTTGGTTCAAGTGCAAAATAGTTCTAATGAAGCACAAGGAATGTTAGGTGCCCTAAGTGCCGGTGGCTCTATGTCAGGTCAGGTAATGTCTTCTGTGGTAGAGACATCTTTAGTCAAGTCACGCTATATTTTGCAACCGGTAGTAGAAAGTTTAGGACTGAATGTTGCTGTTTCTGCAAGATATTTTCCCGTTTTGGGGAGCATTTTTTCTCGACATTACAAGGGAAACAAAATTTCCAAGTCGTTTTTGGGTATGCACGGTTACGCTTGGGGCGGAGAAAAGATTGCAGTGCGACAGTTTATAGTTTCGCCGAGTTTTTGGGGAAAACAATTCAAAATAATAGCTGGTGAACCTGGTAGCTACAAATTATATGATGATCGTAATACTTTAGTACTAAGTGGAGTTACAGAAAAGCTTTGTGAATCTGGTGCGGATTCTATTATTCCTAATGTTAAAATCTTGATTTCCGATTTACAGGCTAATGTTGGTACGACTTTTTTTGTACAAGCTAACTCAGTGATCGATGCTGTAGACAGATTATCACATGAGATGACCATCGTTGACCTAGGTATGCTTAATTCTTCTGGCATGGGGCAAGGCAGTACTGGCGTTTTACAAATATCTTTGCAAGGTAACAATGCTGCACTTTTGCCTGCTATTCTAAATACAGTCATTTTTTACGAAATTCAAAAAAATATTGACAAAAAGACGGTAGAGGCTCAAAAAACCTTAGAATTTTTGGATCAGCAATCTAAGTTGCTTAAAGATGAACTAGATAGAGCTGAAACAAGTCTGAGCGTTTATAAATCGCAACGTGGAGTTTTAGAGGTTACTGCTGCTGGTGAGGCTCTGTTATCTCAAATGACAGAGGTTAGCAAGTCTATAGAGGCTTTAAAATTAAGAAAAGCACAATTACTACAAGATTTTACCGAAGATCATCCCTACATAATTACTTTGAATAAGCAGCAATCTAAAATGCAAGAACAACTCTCTTCTCTGGCGAAGAGAGCGTCAACGTTACCTAAGGCAGAGCAAGAGGTGATTGGTTTAACACGTGATGTGCGAGTTAAAGACCAATTGTATCTGTTGCTTTTAGGTAAAATTCAAGAATTGCAAATTATTAAAGCCGGAACTCTTAGCGATGCCAGGGTGTTGGCTAATGCTACTTTAGCCACGCCTATACCAGCGAAAACTGCCCTTATTATTTTAGCCGGTGCTTTATTTGGATTTATGTTGGGACTAGCTATAATTTTTCTGCGCTTCTTTATGTCTCAGGGATTGGACGATCCGGATTATCTGGAAGATCGTTTAGGCATTCCTCTTTTTGCTATTATTCCTTTTAGTAAGGCTCAAACACAGTTAACGCGTAAGAAGGGTTCTGTTTCATCCGGTACACCTTCCGTGTTGGCTGCTATAGCAGGCAAGGATTTGGCAATAGAAGGGCTTAGAAGTTTGCGTACCATTTTGCAACTAAATTTACAAGATGCTGGAAACAACGTAATTGCTATCTTGGGAGCAACTCCTTCTGTAGGAAAGTCGTTTATATCCCTGAATTTAGCTTATGTTCTAGCTGATAGTGGTAAAAAAGTTCTATTGATTGATGCTGATTTGCGGCGCGGTAAAATTCATCATCATTTAGGATTAGATGTATCCACAGGTTTAGCGGAAATTCTAGCAAACACGGCAACTATTGCATCCTCTAAACGTGTTTTACGTGATGGGGTGTTGGATTTTATTTCAACAGGCCATTATCCTGAAAACCCCTCAGAGCTGCTATTTGACGATCGATTTGAAAAATTTGTAAGCACTGTGTCTAAACAATACGATATTGTAGTGATTGATACCCCACCTGTTTTATTAGTTTCGGATGGTATTATTATTGCTAAACAGGCTGCTACTCATCTGTTACTTATTGGTTCCGGTACCACTAGTGTAAAAGAAATTGAACATGCCAAAAAGAGAATGCAGAAAAACAACATTCACATTGATGGTTTAGTTTTCAATAGTAGTAAGGAGAAAGGTGGCGGTTATGGATCCTACGGGTATGGTGGGTATTACTACGATGATCGCGAAAAAAAATAACGAAAACTGTCAATATAAACTCCCTACATGGCCTTACTTTGCAGAAGATGAAATAAACGAAGTGGTTAAGGTTTTAAAGTCCGGTAAAATAAATTATTGGACTGGTAAGGAATGTTCTTTATTCGAAAAGGAATTTGCTGATTTTGTCGGAACTAAATACGCAATATCTTTAGCTAATGGCACAGTCGCTCTTGAACTAGCTCTCCATGCTTTAGGAATTGGACCCGGAGACGACGTGATTGTTCCCTCCCGGACTTTTATAGCTTCTGCTAGTAGCGTAGTGGCAATAGGCGCACAGCCAATAGTTGCTGATATAGATCCCATAAGCCAAAACATCACTGCTGAAACAATTAGTCAGGTATTAACTCCTAACACTAAAGCCATTATTGTTGTACATCTTGCTGGCTGGCCATGTGAAATGGATGCAATATTGAAGTTTGCGGCTAAATATAAACTAAAAGTAATAGAAGATTGTGCTCAAGCTCATGGCGCTGAATATCGTGGTAAACGTGTTGGTTCGTTTGGCGATACCGCAGCGTTTTCTTTTTGCCAAGATAAAATTATGACAACGGGTGGAGAGGGAGGAATGTTTCTCACCAATGATGAAGAGATTTGGCGACGTGCATGGGCTTATAAGGATCATGGAAAAAACCCGAGTAAAGTTGGATCTAATATAAGCCAAGCTGGATTTCGTTGGGTACACGAATCTTTCGGTACGAATTTTCGTATGACAGAAATGCAGGCTGCTATTGGTAGAGTGCAGTTGCGAAAGCTGCCTGCCTGGTTGATTGTTAGGGAGCGTAATGCGAGTTTATTTTACTCACAACTACAAAATATTTCAGCACTAGATTGTGTCAGGCCACCTTCACATATTAAGCATGCTTATTATAAATGCTATGTTTTTGTAAAGCTGGATAAGCTTAAAGATGGCTGGAATCGGAATCGTATTGTGGAAGAACTTAACGTGAGGGGTGTTCCTTCTGCTTGTGGTAGTTGTGGAGAAATTTACTTGGAAAAAGCTTTTGTCGATGCAGGTTTACAGCCAAAGAAGCGTTTTCCAAATGCACAAAAATTGAGTGAAACGAGTTTGGTATTTTTAGTACATCCTACTTTACAAGAAAAAGATATTGTTTGGATGAGTTCTGTAATACGTGAGGTTTTTGCTAGGATATGATTAGGTATAAAAGTTTAGCTATCGCCTTTTTTCACGACATGTTCATGATACCAATAGCTTGGATCGGAGCATATTGGCTACGTTATAGTGCAGATGCTTTTAGTTTAACTATAAATGCTTCCGCTTTGGAAGTTTTATTGGTTATTACTGGAATTCAAATCATATCTTATTGGTATTTTGGTGTGCAGCGCAGTATTTGGCGCTTCACATCTTTGACTGATCTGATTAGTATTGTTAAAGCAGTGATAGCTGCCTCTATCGCATCTGTGGCTGTGCTTTTTTGGCTGGATGCTTTGCAAGATATCCCACGTTCTATTTTTCCAATTTATGCTGTTTTATTAGTTGGATTGTTATCCGCTGCGCGTATTTTTTGCCGCTATCTTAAAGAGCGTTATAGGGCAATGCATGCCTGTAAGCGTGTACTAATTGTTGGTGCAGGTAGTGCTGGTGAGCTTTTGGTGAGGGATTTGTTGCGTGCTCAAAATCATACCTATCGTCCTATTGCCTTTGTTGATGATGCGCGCAGTAAGCTCGGTAAGGAAATTCATGGACTTAGAGTTTTGGGAAAAACCGAAGAGGTTGCCGACATTGTTTTGCGAGAAAAAATTGACTGTATTGTTATAGCCATTCCATCGGCAAAGTCAGGAGATATGCGACGAATTGTAGAACTTTGTCGTCTAACTAAAATTCCTTTTCAGACCCTACCAAGCATTCGCGAAATAGCTTCGGGCGATGTGACTATCAACGCATTACGTGAAGTTTCAGTAGAAGATTTATTGGGGCGTGAGCAAGTTGATATTAATTGGGAAGAACTGAGGAATAGTATTCAAAATAAGGTTGTTTTAGTGAGTGGAGGAGGGGGTTCTATTGGTTCGGAAATTTGTCGCCAAGTAGCTACCTTATGCCCGAAAACCTTAATTGTTATTGAAAGATGTGAGTTTAATCTTTACAAGCTGCAGCGGGAAATTAGTGCTAAATTTCCTAATCTAGGGTTTGTTGTTTACTTAGGAAGTATAGCTGATGAGGCTTTGGTCAAAATGATTTTAGCCAATAACAAGCCTAATATGATTTTTCATGCGGCGGCCTACAAACATGTACCTCTTCTAGAAAGTCAGCCTTATTCAGCCTATATGAATAATGTTTTAGGTACTAAAGTTTTGGCTTCAGAAGCTGTAGCAGCTAGCGTAGAAAAATTTGTTTTTATTTCTACCGATAAAGCGGTAAAGCCAGCGAATATCATGGGCGCGACTAAAAGAATCGCCGAACTTATTTGCCAAGAATTCAATGCTAAAGGCTTAACTAAATTCATCATAGTACGTTTTGGTAATGTTTTGGGTTCTTCTGGAAGTGTGTTAGAACTATTTAAGCAACAATTAGCGCATGGCGGTCCTCTTACAGTTACACATCCCGAAATGACGCGCTTCTTCATGACTATTCCCGAGGCTGTTTTGCTTATTTTACAAGCATGTACTTTGGGTAAGGGTGGGGAGTTTTTTGTGTTAGATATGGGAGAGCCCATAAAGATTAGTTATTTAGCAGAACAAATGATTCGTCTCTCTAAGAAAGAAATTGGAACTGATATAGATATAGTTTATAGCGGACTACGTCCTGGTGAGAAACTGTATGAAGAACTTTTTTACCCGCATGAAAAGATAACTTCTACCGTACATAGCAAAATTATGCAGGCGACAGAATCTTTGGAAGAAAGGCTGGAAAATCTGGACGAAAAAATCGAAAAATTAGGCGAAACTATCTACATTGATTGCAAAGAGGAATTTCATCAAGCCTTGCATGTATTGGTTCCAGAGTTTTGTTGTGATTTTAAACCGGAAGTTTAGATTACAACACATTGATTTATAAAGAAAACTTATATACATGTTTTCCAGTATGTCTAATTGGTGTTAATCTTTTTCCAGCAAAGAACTCGTCAAAAGCTCTGCGGAGAAGTTGGTGAGGATGGTTTGGACATTGTTGTCGACATTAAGAGAATTTTGAGCTTTCTCCTGCTTTAAGTCTGTATCGCGTTTAACTAAAGCTGCGGGAGTTTCCATATTTGCTACGCCGATTTTTACTATCACCTGCAGTGTTTTCCCTAATTGTTCACTGAAGGCTTGAGTCAAGCGTTCTTCATGCTTTTTATTTAAGAGCGGAGCTTGCGCCGGTTCTAAAAGTAATTCTAAAACCCCATCTTTTAGAGATCCAACGCTACAATGCCTAATCAAGGCTTGAGTTGTGCCGGAAAGTTTGAGAGTAGGGAGTATAGCTTTTAGGTCCAGACTAGAACTTGAAGATTGAGAAATAGGCCGCTCTGTTTTCGGCTTTAAAACCTCAGGAGCAGGTGCATTTGAATAAGAGATAGGATGATTTGCTGTTTGAGGTTTTATTTGCGCTACATTTTCGTTTTTTGACCTTTCCTGAGGGACTGGTTCTGCATCGTGAGATATGTTTTGCCCTGTGGATAAACTTTCTGGATGAAAGGCTATCATTCGGAGCATAAGCATTTCAAAACCAGAGCGCAAATTTGGCGCCAGAGCTAAATCACGTTTTCCAATTAGGCCAATTTGATAGAAAAGCTGTACATCTTCTGTCGGTATTGCCTTTGCTAACGTTTTTAGTTGGTCTAAATTATCACAATCTGCAATGGGGCAGCCTGGTAATGTTTGCAATAACGCGATCCGATGGAGCAGAGTTAAGAGCTCGTCTAGCACATAAGCGAAATCGGTAGCAAATGTAGCTAGTTCTTCGATTATTTTAAGAATTTCTTTTAGATCATGTTTGGCGAGGGCAGAGCATAGTTGGATAATACGGTCTTGTTCGATAGTGCCAAGCATGTTGCTAACTTCGGCATTTTTTACAATTCCGCCTCCATAAGCAATAGCTTGGTCCAGCAAGCTCAAAGCATCGCGTACGCTGCCTTCTGCCGCTAAAGCTATTTGATGCAAAGCTTTTTCTTCATAGCTTATGTTTTCTTTATTTAAAATATTAGCAAGATGAGCGTGGATTGTATCAGCAGGAACATTTTTGAGATTAAATTGCAGACAGCGCGAAAGAATTGTAATAGGTAAGCGCTGTTTGTCTGTTGTTGCGAGAAAAAACTTCACATGTTCAGGCGGTTCTTCTAAAGTTTTTAAAAGTGCGTTGAAGCTATGACCAGACAACATGTGCACTTCATCGATAAGATAAATTTTATAGCGGCCAATATTAGGCGTATATTGAACGTTTTGTAGAATGTCGCGAATGTCTTCTACTTTAGTACGTGAAGCCGCGTCGATTTCTATTAAATCTACAAATTTTCCAGAATCTATACTCAAACAAGCTTCACATTGGCAGCAAGGCGTTGCCGTTATGCCAATTTCGCAGTTTAAACATTTAGCTAAAATACGTCCTAATGTGGTTTTACCTACTCCTCGAGTTCCCACGAAAAGATAGGCATGATGCAGGCGATTTTGGGAAATAGCGTTGCTAAGCGTGCGTAATACGTGTGCTTGGCCGATGACTTCAGCAAAAGATTTAGGGCGCCACTTGCGAGCTAGTACTTGAGAAGTCATGAATAATCTGAGGTATAAACTTTAAATTGGAAGTGACAAACCCAGCTACAACAAGACGCCCGCTTCAACTGCTACCGTTGCTTCCTTCCGGACCTGGCGGGGTTTGCAATTTAGCGCCGTTTGAGCGCCGGATTTGCCACCATAATTAAACCTGCTAACAAATAACATAATGCCAAATAACTTGCAATGTTTTTTATTATTCAGAACTCAACTTCAAAATCTAACTTATTGATTTTAAAGATAAACGTGTAGACATGTTTTCTTACGCGACCTTGTTGAATAAATGCTAAAAAGTTACATTTTGTTTGGTAGCCGCAGGCTTTAGCCTGCGATAAGAACTTGAACATTATTGAATTTCAAGCCGCAGGCTAAAGCCTGCGACTACCGATCATAAGAAAAACATTGATTTATTCAACAAAGCCTTCTTACGCTATAACCTCTGCGCATCTAAAAGATGTTTTTGAAGAAGGCGGATTTCGGAGAGGGTTTTTTGATAGGTTTGATCAATAACTTCGGGATTTTTTTCGTGAAGAATGCATTGGATTAAACGGGAAGCGGCTTCTTCTGTTCGTGTTGCTCCGCAATAATTAGCTAACATTTTTATTTTAACAGCCATGTCGCGCACTATATTCAGATTTTCATACTCGTAAGATGTGGTCAAAACATTGACTCTGCGCGGCAGCTCTTGTTTGATAGAGTTTAAGAAAGATTGAACCAGTTCTTCGTTGTTGCCGTAATTTCTTAACATGCGTGGAATGTCGATGATTTTGCCTACAATATCATCTTTTAAGACAGAAACTTTTTTGGTCTTTTCTTTAGCCAACCATTTTGGAGAAAATTTAGTCAAAATATCTTTTAGTGAGGCTGTGTTTAGAGGTTCTTTGATCACTAAATTTATGCCGTATTTGCTGCATTCCTTTTTATAATCTTCATTATCGTGCCAAGACATCAGCACTATCGGGGACGGATTAATTTTGTCTTTTTCCTTGTTGCGTATTACTTCTGCCGTATTCATGCCATCCATGTCGGGCAGATCTAAACTTAAAAATATGATGTCGTACTTTTTATTTTTGACCAGTTTTTCTGCATAAATTCTGTCTGCAGCTATATCAACACTACAGCTGAGCTTCTCCAATAAAATTTTATTTAAGTTAACTGTATGCGGATCGCTTTCCACTAGCAAAACATGCACTTCGCTTTCATCTACGTGCAATTTCTTAACAGCTGGCTCTACTAATCTTAAATCAGCTGTTGGCTCCATATCGCTAGAATCTTGCAATATCGCTTCCTGCAAAGGTATTAAACACGTAAACGTTGAACCTTTATTTGGTTGACTGATGAGAGACATTTCTCCTTCTAGTTCGTCCACAAATTGCTTCACAATAGAAAGACCTAGCCCTGCTCCCTTTGTGGCATCTAATTTATTAAAACGAATAAAGATCTCTTGTTGCTTATCAGCCGGAATGCCAATTCCCGTATCTTCTACAGTCAACCTAACAATAGCATTTTTGCCTGCTTGTTTGGCCAATTCAACAGCAACTTTAATGTGCCCCTCAGTGGTATGTTTCAATGCATTGCTTAGAAGCTCTAATAATATACGCTGCAAACGCGTTGGATCGCCGATCATGTATTGTGCGAGCTTTCTATCGTATTTATACTGAAGTTTTATATTTTTTTCTGAAGCCTTCGGCATATGGAGCTGCATAATTGCGCTTAATTCTGCTTCTAGATCAAACTTCCTTTTAACAATCGGAAGAGTCCCAGACGTGATTTTCACTGCGTCTATGATGTTCGTCAAAAATTCCAAAAGTATATGCGATGAAAATAAAATATTATCCGCACACTCGCGAACTTTGTCAGGATTTTCTGCCCCCTCACTCAGGTTTTCCGCATACTCTATCATGCCCTCTAAGGGCGTCCGTATGTCGTAGCGCATGTTTTCTAAAAAGGCGTCTTTGGCCGCGTTTTCCGCATTGGCATCTTTCAACGCCACAGCTAGCTTTTCTTCTAGTTGCTTGCGTTCGGTGATGTCCATTGAAATGCCAAGCAAACCTATAACTTTATTTGCAGAATTGCGAAGAGGATGTTTTAAACTTAAAAAATGTTTTTTTGTTCCGTCATCTGCAGTAAACAATTCCTCAAAAACTTGAGAAACACCTGTTTTCATGACCTGTTCATAATTCTTCCAGAGTGCAGGTGGACACTTAGTTTCTAAAGCATGCTTACCGATAAATTCATTCCGAGATAAGAAACCTAGAAATTTCAACTCAGCATCATTACAACCTCGCATGATGCCATTCTTATCACACCAGTAAATAGCAATAAGAGTATCCTTCAATAAAACATCTAAAACTAATTGATTGGCTCTACTAAATACTTTATCTGAAGCGAGATCTTCATTGAACTTTTCTACTGATCGAGGCATGATTTTGCAACTCCTGTTCTGTACCTATCGCAGAATGCGAATTTGTTGACTGTTGTTTGCTCGCCATACTAACAAATAATTGTTTGCAGACCTGAACTGGTCCAGTGTACCTATACGTAGTAGATTTGACCACCCCTTTTCCCTCTATTTTTTCTTCATGTATTAACTCAAACACCCCTGGAGAGGGAAACAAAACGCATCTGCTATTGTAATGCAAACTTGCAGAACGTACTCTAAACTTACAGGATTCCTCTTTTTCTGCATGCGAATTAGGTACGGTAGATGTAGTTGCTTTCGTTCCTTCCTTTGGTAACAACCCGCTAGCTATCTCTTTTTGGCAACGTGTTAATAATTCGTCATTCCCTATAACAACTGGCACAGCCAAACTTTTGTCCACCATGAATTTGCCAAAAAACAAGGACTCAGCAATACTTGGCAACCCTGAATAAAATTGTAAATTAAACCTGTGTAAATTGATAACTAAAAATAACCCCGCAATTTCGTTGAACAAAAAACTCCTTATTTGCTCTCTGATTACTTTTTCACTTAGAGTGCTGCGAACTATAGCAGAAATTGCAGTAGTCTTTTGGATGTTATTAACATTACCGTTGACGGCATTCTGAAAATGTTGAGAAAAACTTTTTATGTCTAATGGGACATCTTGAGGTCTCAAAAATAAGCGAGGGAAATGACTTTGTACGATTTGCCTGGCTGTCTCATTATCAGATGGTAATCCTCTAGCATTATCGCATAAATACTTGATAAAACTCACCCAATCAGCAAACAATGGAATTTTTTCAACTTCGCTCCACCTTATCAACATAAAGTTATTTCCATATTGCTTGTTACATTTAGCAATAGAATCCCTGTGTTGTAAAACTTCTTCCCACTCCAGCTCTTTTTTTTTGGCAAGATCTTTGGCTTGAGTTTCTAGAATTTCATCAGCCATCCCCATATTTCTTACTTTTAATTCTAGAAAATAGTACGGTGCATTCAGATACGCACTGTTTATGATTGCAAATTTTGCTATAGTTTGCAATGCTAGGTTGTCAAGAGTCACGTCCATATTTCTTTGAAAACCATCCTCGTTCTGGTCTAAAGGATAAAACCCTGTTTTAGGAAAACAACGATTATCCTGTTCGTGATACATGCAACTCGATTCATAAAGAATATTAAATGTATGTATTGTTTCCTGAACATGTTTGACATTTTCATTTAATGGGGAAGAACTGAAGTTGCTAGTGGTTTTATGCGATAAAGCCTGAGATGTAACTGAACTATTAAAACAGCGGGGCAAATTCGGAGCGTACTGTGGACAATAAAACCCCAGTGTGTGCACAGAGGAACTGGACGAGGAAGACGCGCTTAGTTTAGTTTCTCTTGATTGAGTTGTACAAGTCAAAACATTTTTTTCTTTTATAGTGGAAGAACTCTGAGGACTTTCTTCATCTTTATTCTCCTCGGATGATAAAGATGAAGTTGGAGACTGGCATTCCCCACATCCTGTCGAGCTAGAACCACTACCAAACGACGAAACTGATAAATCCGTTGAAGGCGATTCTTTTCTGGGTGGACTTAGTGACATATTCCTTCCTCCCATCCTGGGATAAACTAAAGTTATTGATAATTTACGTAATTATAACATTGTCCAGTTATTGCCGCATTGCACTTGCTTATACTTTAAGATTTTCTTAAGAAGACCTTAAGGGCTAAATTTCTACAAAAACATGTCTACGCGTTTACCTTTAAAATCAATGAGATATAAAATAAAGTCGCAGTCTATTAAGAAGTATGCGAATTTTTTAACCAAGCATAAAGCGGAACACTGGAAAATACCAATATGGCCAAATAGAAGATAATGTCTTTGCCAGAACCAAAAATAGCCCAGAAAGAATAGGCAGCAGCGAAAATGGCAATGATAATTTGCGTTATGTTTTTGCGCTGTTTGAAGCCTTCTTTGGGAAGTAAAATAATTTCAGCAACTGCAGTGTAGAGATAAGAAAGTAGAGCGATTACAGTGGCGAGCAAAATTAAAATTTGGAATTGGTCAATCAAGCTTGGGTTTGTAGTGGCAAGTAGCATCAGACTCACAATTATTGAAGATATGATTTGTCCAGATACGGGGATATTGTGTTTGTTGCGTTTATTGAAAATCTTGGGAAATAAACGGTCAGCGGCAGCTGCCATTGGCATTTGGCCTTGAATTAAAATCCAGCCATTTAAAACCCCAAGGCAGGAAATGATAGCTCCGGCGGCAGCAATCCACTCGCCCCATTTGCCGAAAATCACGGCGTTAGCGGCGGCAAAAGGTGAAGTAGAATTCACTAAAATTTCATGAGGAATCATGCCCATTAGAGCCGCGGTGCTAGCGAAGTAAATAAACATAGCAATTGCAGTGCCTAATATGGTGGCCAGAGGAATATTGCGTTTCGGATTTTCAGTCGAGTCAGCGGGAATGGTTGCTGATTCTAAGCCAATAAAGGTCCAGAGGGTTAAAGTTGCTGCGTAAGAAAAAGCGGAAAAGTTAGAGGTGTGTGTGACGTTAAAGTTTTGTGTGATATAAGTTGGATGAAAATACCACCAGCCTAAGATAGCCACAGCCAGAAGTGGTATAAATTTTAAAATAGTTGTGATTATTTGTGTTATGCCAGCAGCTTGGACACTTCTTAAATTAATCGCAGTAAAAATCCATACCATTCCGATAGCAACTGTTGTTCCGAGAAGCGGACTATGCAAGCATGGAAAAAAGACGCGCAGATAACCAATTGCAGCAATAGCTACAGCAGCATTGCCTATTAAAACCATAATCCAATAATTATAAGCGGTCTGGAAGCCAATAAAATCGCCAAATGCAGCGTGAGAATATGCATATGGTCCACCTATTTTTGGTAAAAGGTTACTCATTTTGGCAAATACTAGGGATAAAGCGAGGGCACCGCCGGCTGTGAAGATCCAGGCTAAAAGGCTAATGCTACCAACCCTGGCAAGATCAGCTGGTAGCATTAAAATTCCCGACCCAATTATATTACCAGTTACCAAAGCGGTTAACATCCAAAGGCCAAGTTTTTCTGATTTTTTCATGTTTTATGTTGCCAAAATATTGTTAACTTTAATTATGTGCTCATCGGTTAAGCGGCGTCCTGGTTTATTTGGATCAGGATATGCTGCTATTTCATATTTAGTGCCATTTAGAACAGTCATGCAGTCAGATTGTCCATTTTGCAGAGCTTCAACGGCAAGGTTTCCCATAAAAGATCCGGCTAGGCGATCCATAGCTGTCGGCGATCCACCGCGTTGAGTATGTCCTAAAATGCAAACGCGATATTCGAAAGTTGTAAGCTTTCTTAAGATTTCAGCTAAAAAGATACTGCGTCCTGGTTGTTTACTTTCTGCGACGATAATGATCATGCTTTGTTTTTTACGTCTAGGTGCATTCAGTCTTTCTGCTAATTCTTGACCGTTCATAGGAAATTCAGGAGTAATGACATATTCGGCGCCGCCAGCGATGGCGACGTCAACGGCCAAGAATCCAGTATTGTGTCCCATCGTTTCGACAAGAAAGTAGCGGCCATGACTAGATGCTGTGTCGCGAATTTTATCGATGGCTTCTAACGCAGTGTTTCTGGCCGTGTCATAGCCTATAGTGTAATCGGTGCCGATGATATCATTATCGATAGATCCTGGAATACCGACTGATTTTGGTCCACCTTCGCTTTCTAAAAGAGAAGCGCCGCGGAAAGTCCCATCCCCGCCAATTGGCACTAAAAAGTCTATGCCGCGTTCGGCTAAGAAAGCTCGGCATTTATCACGCGTAGATTTTTCTAAAAAAGCTTTGCAGCGACTGGTTTCTAAGATAGTACCGCCGCGCTGAATACAGTTGGCCACGCTTGCCACACCCATAGGAAAAATATCTTGATCAACAAGCCCTTGATAGCCTCTGCGGCAGCCGAAGACTTCAATGTTATAATAGCAAGCTGAGCGTACCACTGCGCGAATAGCTGCGTTCATACCTGGTGCATCGCCTCCGGAAGTTAGAACGAGTAATTTATGCTTGTTTGTTTTGGTAGCCACAACTCTTTCTCCTTGATAATTCTACTTATTTGGTAAAGGTAACATAGCGACGTAGACTCTGCAAATTATTATATTTAGAGGAAAAATCACGTATAATGCTTGAAATTTTTATTTCCAGATCTGGAGGTTTTATGGCTGGGCACAGCAAATGGGCAAACATTCAACATCGTAAATCTAAACAAGATGCCAAAAAAGGCAAGATTTTTACTAAGATGATACGTGAAATTACCGTAGCTGCCAGGCAGGGCGGTGGCGGAGATCCAAATAGCAATTCACGTTTACGTTTAGCTGTAGATAGAGCTTTGAGCAGCAATATGACGCGCGATACTATAGATCGTGCTATTAAGCGAGGTATTGGTGAAGATGCAGATGTAGCCCTAGAAGAAATACGCTATGAAGGTTATGCCGCAGGCGGTGTTGCGGTAATTATTGATTGCTTGAGCGATAATCGGAATCGTACGGTTGCAGAAGTACGGCATGCATTTTCTAAACACGGTGGTAATTTAGGTGCCAATGGCTCTGTCTCTTATCTTTTTAAACAACGCGGTGTGCTTTGCTTTGCTCCAGGAAGCAATGAAGATAAGATTATGCAAGTTGCACTAGATGCTGGCGCAGACGATGTAGTAACAAATAGTGATGGTAGTGTCGATGTTTTTACTACGCAAGAAGATTTTGCTAAAGTGAAGCAGGCAATGGAAAAGGCAGGACCGCAACCAGTCAATGCAGAAGTGAGTTGGATTGCTGGTACGGAATGTGAAGTAGATAACGAAACTGCTGAGAAAGTTACGAATTTAATTGACGTTTTAGAAGACATGGACGATGTTCAGAATGTTTATACGAATATGAGGGAGTAATGAAAATCATCGGAATTGATCCAGGTTCGCGCATCATGGGATATGGCATTATCGATGTGGTGAGCAATAAGTTGCAACACATAGCTAGCGGTTCCATTAATGTTGCAAAAGGAGAAATTCCAGAAAGATTGCGCGATATTTTTTTTACAGTTCGAGATTTGGTTCGAAAATTTTCTCCGAGTGAAGCTGCTATTGAAGAAGTTTTTATGCATAAAAATGCCCAAAGCGCTTTAAAGCTTGGACAGGCGAGGGGAGCCGCGTTAGTTGCACTGACCGAACCAGGAAATGTTATTGTAGCAGAATATTCGGCGCGTCAGGTTAAGCAAGCGGTTGTGGGTTTTGGAGCAGCCGAAAAAAGCCAAGTCCAGCAAATGGTGAAGCTTTTACTGAAACTTCCAAACTTACCTAAACCAGATGAAGCCGATGCTTTGGCTATCGCAATTTGCCATGCGCATATGGGGAAAACAAAAGAGATTTTACAAACCGCTTCTTTAGGGAGCAAAAACAATAGGAGAAATTTTTATGTTGGGACAAAACGCAACTTCAAAATGTAACTCTTTGATTTATAATGCAATCATGTGGACATGTTTTTTGCTATTTTTGCCGAGTACGAGCTTGGCATTTGGAGCAACTAGCGAACTCCAAGCAGTTTTTAAAAATATTACTTCTATGAAAGCTGGTTTTGTACAAGCTACAGTTCCTGCTGGTAAAAGTGATAGTGCTGCTATACGCAATTCTGGTTACATGACTTTTGTTTCGCCGAATAAAATACGCTGGGAAAGTAGCAATTCAACTTTTGTTTCTGACGGAAGCTTTACTAAAACTATTTCTCCTGGTAAGAAAGCCGCAAAAGCCAAATTAGATTATTGGACAATCGCTAATCCAGTTATGGTTCTGATTTCTAGTTGGTATGCTTTAGATGAGTTTTTCTGGGTGAAGAAATTTTATGCTGAGTCGAAAGGTGACGATGTGATGTTTGGCATTAAACCGCGTGATCGGGTAATGACCAATTACGATGGTATTAAATTGCGTTTCCAGGGTGGTAAACTTACGGAAATGTACATTATGGAGAAATCCGGACAAAAGAGCGCTATAAAATTTAATAACATCAAAAACAATGCTCCCGTAGGAGAAAAGATCTTTGCAACTTGAATTGGGAAAAGAAGCACCTTTGGCGGCTCGTATGCGTCCGCGTGTGATTGAGGAATTTATTGGACAAAGTCATCTTTTGTTTCCAGGTAAACCTCTGCATTCTTTAATAAAGAGTCAAGCGTTGCATTCCATGATTTTATGGGGACCGCCTGGCACTGGAAAGACGACTTTGGCGAGAATTTTGGCGGCAGCCACAGGAGCGCATTTTGAAAGCTTGTCAGCTGTCTTGGCTGGAGTTAAAGATATTCGTGAGATTGTGGGACGTGCGGAAATTAGGCGCAAAGAAGAGCATGTTCCTACGGTGCTGTTTGTTGACGAAGTCCATCGCTTCAATAAATCTCAGCAAGATGCGTTCTTGCCTATGGTAGAAAATGGCACATTGACATTGATTGGAGCAACCACTGAAAATCCATCTTTTGAATTAAACAATGCTCTTTTATCGCGTTCTCGAGTTTATGTCTTAAAGCCTTTAGAAGTAGAGGAAATCTCAAAGATTATTACATTGGCGCTAAGCGATAAAGAGAGAGGTTTAGGTAAGAGAAATTTAAGTTTGACAGAAGATTTGCAGCGAAAACTAGCTGAAAGTGCAGATGGAGATGCGAGAAGAGCTTTGAATTTTTTGGAAATGTGCGCCGATTTTGCAACATCAGATCAAAATGGCAGGGAAATTATCAGCGAAGAAATAGTTAATTCTATTTTGACTGACGGTATGCGGCGTTTTGATAAAAAAGGTGAGATTTTTTACGATCAAATTTCGGCTTTACATAAGGCTGTGCGCGGTTCTTCGCCTGATGCAGCATTGTATTGGCTAGCACGTATGTTAGATGGTGGATGTGA
>Ga0265297_10001125_pt1 | contig 65938 bp, 58 predicted proteins | sample Munlanlwell13791_FD_192502 | JGI IMG/M metagenome (GOLD analysis project Ga0265297, IMG submission 192502) | Leachate microbial communities from a municipal landfill in Southern Ontario, Canada - Leachate well 137-91 | ecosystem: Engineered > Solid waste > Landfill > Unclassified | place... | reverse complement strand
GAATCACCGTTTGTTGATGTATCATCCCACTGGAATGATCCAGCTGTCAACGATGTTGATACGGCTGCCTTTGCTCCAGAAGCTGCTGATCCGCCAACTGTTGTATACAAGTCAAATGTTGTTGACTGGTTGGCTGGGATCAAGAAGTCTGTTGCATAGGATGCGCCTGTGAATGAACAGGTGATTGATGAGATGGAGTTGATTGTGCAAGAGCTTCCCGAGATTGCTGTCTGGCTACCCGCCAATGCCAAGAATGTGCTTCCTGTAAATGTTGGGTCTCCATTGAATCCGGAGTTACTGACTGCAAATGCAATCTGCCTTACCTTGATAGCTCCCTGAGCATCTGCCTTAACTGTTACAGAGCCAATCTTGTTCTGGGCTGACAAGTTCAATGTTGTTCCTGAGCCAGAATTGACTGTTACTGTTGGGATTGAACCAACCAATGTAACGGCTGGGGCATCAACTGTCACAGGGCTCAACTGGGTGTTGTTTCCAGCTGTAACGGCCGATGACATTGTCTTTGTTGTTCCTCCAGAAACATATTTGACATATGACAATTTGACCTGAGCTACTGACTCTGGGTCAATGCCATTTGTTCCAACTGTTGGGAAGGTAACTGTAACTTCCTGGTTTAATCCGCCAGATACTGGAACTGACAAGTTCAAACCTGTGATGTTAGCTGTGTTAGAAACTGGTGTTGCACAAGTTCCTGCTACGCAGACTGATGCCACATATGTGGTTGTAAACTTCAATTCTGTAATTGTCGAAGTTCCTCCAGTTGAGATGAAGTTAAATGTTGCCTTTGCAGAAGCCTGTCCAGATGTTGCTGATGGAATGTACTGAGCAGCTGTTGTCTGAGCAACAACCAATGTTGGCTGAGTAACTGTACCTGTGCCAACTGACATTGCCTGTCCTACTACAGGGTTCTTTGTTCCGGCAACATTGCTGATAGATCCAATGTATCCAACTCCAAGAGTTGTCTTGAAGTTTCCTGTTTCAGATCCTGTGTTGGCAAAGATGTCAATTGTTATTGACTGGCCGGCATTCAAGGTCTTGTCGATTGAGAATGTATCATCACCAGATGGCTGGATTGGGTTTGAACCTGATCCAGATGTTTCTGATGTTCTCAAAGCTGAGAAGTTTGTCAATTTTGGCGATGTTCCAGAATCCAACACTGTTGAGCCATCTGTTGTCAAACCAACTCTCAATGAGGTTAATCTGATTGCTTCAGATGTGCTGGAGTTTCTGATTGTGTATGAACCAATCTTAACTCCTGATGCGTTTGGAGCAATTGAAGCTCCTGATACTGCTGGGTTGGATGCCAATTCCAAACTTCCGGATGTGATAGCTAAACCGTTTGTTATAGAACCAGATACGGTTGCTGTCTTGTGAGATGTCTGGCCTTCGGCGTTGTCTGTACCTGAAACGGTAACCTGAACTGTTCCTTGTGTGTAAGCAATGTTTGCTGAACCCATCAAGTCGGCTCGTACTTCAAGTGTGCTATCCTGTCCAAATGGGATAATCATCTGATTACCCAAAGTGAAAGTCAAAGCTGTAGTTCCATTCCAGTTCTGTGAAGAACCGATCTGTGAACCATTGAAATACAATGTTACGTTGTTCAAGCCTGTTCCGGCTGATGTTGGTGTTGGGCTTGTCAACACTGGTGTAACTGTCAAAGTGTTAACTTTAACACCTTCACCATAAGCTCTCAAAGTGAATTTTCCGATGACGGCATTTGTAGCTCCGCCAGGAATATCTGTTTGTGAGCTGAATGTTGTTTCAGTAACAAATGTTGAAGAACCTGCTGCAATTCCGATTGAACCTGCCTGGTTTGGCATTGTTCCACCGACTGCAATGTTGACACCGATTTGTGAATCCAAAAGTGTCAAATCAGCTGCATTTTGCAATGACAACTGAACTGTTCTGTCGGCTCCGCCCTGGACATCGGCTCTCACTTCAAGTGTGTGTGAACCTGTTGTCAAGGTTACTGGGGATGATACTGTGTTGAAAACAACATAGTTTGATCCCTGGATGCTGGTGATTACACCAACATTTCCTGCCTGAACTCCATCAACATACAATTTTGCATTTGTGATGGCGTTCATGTCTGCAGAACCAATGATTCTGAAGTTGGCTCCCTTTAACATAAGAGACCTTGTGTTAACCTGTAATGGAGCTGACCAGAATCTGTATCCGTTTGTTCCGGCGTTGATTCCAGTTGCTGCGCCAACATTATTTGCTGACAATGAAGCTGTAGCAGGTGTTCCTGTTACAATCTGCATGGTGTTACCCATTACATTAACTGTAGAAGCAACTCCATTAGCTGTGTAGTTTGTCAAAGCAACTGCAATGCTCGAAGAGTTTTGTGTTGCTTGTGAATAGATATCAGCCTTAACTGTGACAACCTTTGATCCAGAAACTGGAATTGACAAACCTGTCATTGTCAAAGTTCCATTTGTATTAAAGGAGTATCCGTCTGTTATTCTGGTATCTCCGTCGTACAAGTAGACATTTGTCAATGTGTTCTGGTCTGAAATTCCGCTTCTCTGCAATGTTACGGATGTAACTGTTCCAGAGCCTGCGAAGTTAACCTTCAACAAGCTGGCTGTTGCCTGTGAATTTACAAGCGATGCGGCGGCTGGGTTGTCAAATGACAATGCAGCTGATACAGGGCCTGTCTGTGTTGGGTTTGTTGGTGTTGTTGTTCCACCGGCCAAGTAGGCATTCAATGCCTGTCTTGTCAAAGGACCGACCTGATTTGCAGGTGTGAATCCTTTTGCTACCTGGTATGCTTTGACGGCTGTCAAAGTCAAGTTTCCGAAATATGTTGTTTCGGAACCAGGTGATCCTGCTCCTGTTGTTGCAATTTTGAAACCTGTTGCGTTCAAGACCTGCTGTAAGCATTTTACATCATTTCCTGTTGAACCAACGATTAAATTGCGGCTGAATGTTACGCCTACGCAAGCAGATGGGACTGTGCCTGTGGTTGTTCCACTGGTTGTTCCTCCTTGCAAAGCTGATAATTGAGCTTGCAAAGCTGCCAACTGTGCCATCAATTCTTCAACTGTGGCGGCGTTAGCCTGTACAGGAGCAATTGTTGCAACCAATGCCAATGCGGCAACTGTTGCGATAATTGTTCTTTTAATGTTCATTTTGTGTATTATTTCTAGTTAAATTTTTATAATGTCGTTTTATTTCTCGTCGGTCGACCTTATTAAGCTCATTGTTTTACGTACTAACAACGAACTTACGACTCATCCAATGTTATTAAATTATACAAGGCAAAAGATGCGTAAACCCTCTTGCCCGTCAAATGATAAAATTATTTGTTTATCTCCAATATCTTTTCCAATGCATCCGAATAGCTTTCTTCTTCATACAATTCTTTTGCCTGTTTCAAAACTTCTTGCTGGGGCTCGGTCAATGTAAGCTTTTCCAAATCTAATATCTGTGTTTCTACAATTGAGGCAAGCATGCCATTTAGCTGGGACATTTCTTCTGCTCCGCCCACATTCACTCCCAAGGTCTGTAATTGCTGCTGGTTTTCCTGGATTTTTTTAACCTCTGCGATTACCTGTGCCACTGCTTCTTTATTGCTGTCTTGCGCCAGAGCGTCGGTAAGGTTTTTAACTGCATCGGAAATGCTGGCCTTGTATTCTGTGATAGCTGGCTCCAAATTCTGGGTTTTGTTTTCTTTCACGATTTTCACCAGCTCTTCAGACCTGTTGTATGCTATTTTCAAGGGTGTCTGGATTTGCTGCTCTGCCACCTTTTTGATTGGATACAGGGCATCGCCGGGCATTGTGTATCTGGCAAATCCCAAAAATGCCACTACCATAAATACGAACGTTGCGGATGCGTATGCAAACCTTCTGTGTGACATCACGTCAGACACCATATCCCAAATCCTTGTCTTTCTTTCTGCTGTGAATATGTCGTTTATGGCTACTGGTGCCTTGCTTTCTGCTGGGCTTAGAATTTCAGACCTAAGCAAAGAAACCCATTCTTGTCTGGGTTTGATTTCTTTGAGCTGTTTGATTGTGTCTGATAATTCCAGCTTGTTCATATTATTGAGCCTTTTTAGGGGCTTTATAATTAAGACGCAAAACTTCGCCTTTTGTTACAAAATCCGCCGAGTCGTGGCTCGGGCGGATTCTTAAGATTCCTTTATTAAGCCTTTTAAGTCGCGCAGACCTCTGTGCAACATCACGCGCACCGCCCCCTCTTTTTTATCCAGAATCTGGGCAATTTGCGTAACTGGCATATCGTCCAGATAGTGCCAGATTAGCACATCCTGATAGTCTTTTTTAAGTCCTTGCATTGCCTTTTTGACCTGCTCTACTTCGGCCGATAATACCGCCCTATCCAAAGCGCCGACTCTATTATCGGCCAATTCCGGTACGTTTTGCGCTGAAATAGTATTTGTCCTATCTTTGGTCCTGTAATGGTCTATGACGGCATTTCTGGCTATCTGGTACAAAAAGGCGCCCGGGTTTTTAATGTCTGCCTTGGGGGTCTTAAAAGCCTCCCAGCCCCTCAAAAATACCTTTGAGGTGATGTCTTCGGCAATCTCCTGGTTATTTACCTTCAAGTAAACGAACCTGTATATTTTTTCAATATAAAGGTCGTAGATTTCTCCAAATTGTTCTGCAACATCAGCCATCAAACTAATATAAAAGTATACAACAAATAATATAAAAAATCAAGAGTTTTACTCGGACATTTGATAGGACACTTGATTAAAGTTGCCTGTCCTAACAATTTGTCCCATCTCCAATAACTCATCCAAGTCCCGCCTGATTGTCCTTTTGGTGACATTTGGCAACACCTGCAACAAGTCGGCCACCTGAGCCCTTTCTTTTTGCTTTAAAAACTCAACAATTTTTTGCTGCCTGGCCGTAAGATCGGATTTCTGTTTTGGAGGCAATTTATTTAATACGGGCTGGGGCAATGGTTCAAGCTCAGCCTTGACCTCCGCTACGGAAGTTTTTGGAGTCTCAGCTCCCACGGGTTTTATGTCCTCAAACCCTTTACAGATTATTAAATAATTCATTGCGTTTATCCATCCAATTTTTTTTGCCATTGCCAGGTAATTTAGCAAAACCTCAACTTCTTTTTCAACTTTCCCGGACAGACCCTCTACAATAAAACTTTCCGAAATATTTAAAACCTTTTCTTTTATTTTTATGGTTAAGGGGTCGGTTTCGGGAAAGTATTCGGCCAGCATATATACCGCATTGATTGTTTTTAGAAAATTCTCATCCATATATCATATTATCTCGGTTAATTTTTAAATATAACAAAAAATCACCCCCAAAGTCAAAAACCCGCCGACGTCGGGCGTCGGCGGGTTTTATTATTAACTCCCAACAAAATAATTTACGGAGCGTAAAATATGTCACCGCCGGGCACTTGAGTGTCTATAAAAGTGTTATTATCCAAAACAGAAGTTGCGCCATTGTCTAGATAAATCGCATACCCCTGCTTTTCAAAGTATGAATTCTTAATTTCTGGCGAGCCGCCTGCCACATAAATTGCCTTTGCTTTTTGACCTGACGAGTCTGTCTCTATATGGTTGTAGAATTTTACATTATCTACCACAGAATTTGAATTTACCAGCTTAATGCCAACGTTTTTGTTGTCGTGGATGAATGAATTTTTAATGCTTACATTTGTGTTATCTATTTTGACTGCCACCCAGTAAAGATCGTTTCCGGCAGAATATATCTCAACATTATTCATCACTGAATTTTGGCTTGATGCGGTAAAATTTAGTCCGCCCCATTTTCCCGGTTTTACCTCGCCGGCCATGGGTCCGTTTCTGAAAATTATCTGTTTTGTTGCGGTTCCGATAGCTTCAAGCTCACCCCTGACATCAATGCCACGCTGCGCGCCGATTTGGACCCCCGGCTGCAATGTCAGCTTTACACCTTCTGGAATGACAAAAATATCTTCTGCATAATATTGCCCTGCCTCCAAAACAGCATCATGTTTGTTGTCCAAGCTGCGGGCTGCCAAAAATATTTGGTTGGCGTCGTTGTCTGTGTTGTAGTCATTGTCTGTAAAAACATTGTTATTAATGGCATTATGGCTCAATGTCCACATGTAAATTGGCATTTTATTCTCTTTAAAGTCGTTGCCCGTAATAGAAACATTGCCCATAATGTCGGCTGTATCGGCGACGGATATGCCAACATTATTCCTCTCAAAATAGTTGTTTTCTATTTTGTCGGCACCGCTGGAAACAGAAATAGCCGATGGCTTAATGTTTGCAGATTGCGACTTATTAATGCCAAAAAACTTATTGTTTTTTATTATTGATGCGGTATTTGTTAACTGCAATCCCCTGCTTATATTGTTCTCAAAAACGCAATTTTCCACCTCAATAGGATTTTGACTTGCTTTTAGGGCCGCTCCAAATTGTTGTAAGTCGCCTCCGCCATACTTAAATTCAACATACTTAAACTTTGAGCCATAGCTTTTGTCGGTTAGGTTTATGCCAAACCAATCGCCATCCGCTGGCGTAGCCTCTTTAAACGACGTAAACAAAATCGGCTTTTGCTGGCTGCCAATTGCCGTTATTTTTCCATCCGATATTATTCCTGCATTGGCCAACTTCACAATTACCCCTGGGTCAAACGCTAAACCGGCACCTTCCAATACCGCCATATTTTTATTTAAATAATATGGGCTTAGCTTTTCGGGCAATGACAGATTTCTCTGTACTTTCAATGGTAAATAAGTATAAAGCTGATAATTGGTGTTTTGCTGGGCAGGCGTACCGCTTTGCTCTTGGAGCCAGTTTACCGCCTCTTGGCCATATGCCCATGGACTTACTCTTTCCTTTGGCCCGTCCACGCTGACACTATCAACATACTGTCCATTTGGCTTTGTCAGCTTCAATAAACCGGTTGGCAAGGGGTTTGATTCCAAAACAGTATATCCTTTGGCGCTAATCGTTCCCGAAAGATTTATTTGACCAAGTTTCCAGCCGGTTAAATCAATTGCTTTGTCTGTTCTGTTATAAAGCTCAATCCATTGCCCGCCAATCTCGTTTATTACTACGGGCACTGATAAATCAATGTTTATTTGCTTCCATTCTGATGACTTCCCCTGGCTGTCAAAAGCCTTAACTCTGAAAGAATAAACATTTTTATCTTCAATAACGGAATAAAACGCATTTTCAAAATTATTTGATTCGCCGATTGTATGGTTAAGCCAGGGCTGCCAATCAGAATTGTTAAACTTATACTGCACATCATAAAACACATTGTTGATTTTGCTGCTCCAACTGAGGCTTATGATATATTTTAGGTTGTCTGGCAAAAAATTATTAGTGTAGTTTGAAGTGTCTTTTATAGTAAGGCCAAAAACGCTTTCTTTTGGAGTTGCCTCGCCCCTGACAACAAAATCTTCAAAATTATTATCTGTGTCCTGGCCTGCCACTTTTCTATCAAGAGTTTGCCCTGCCGCAGGCTCTGGCGCCGGAGCTGTTTCATAGTCCTGAGCCGCGCCCCAGCCTACTTTGTCGGCAACAGATTTATCTTTCCGCTTTAAGACCAACGTGTTTCCGTCTGCCAAAGGATTTGTCGTAAAAATATCGGCTATATCTGCGAAATACCCCTCGCGGGCTATTACAAAATAGCTCTCTGGGCCTATTGTTTTCCCACTAAACAAGGTTGACGAAGCGTAGCTGATATAGTCCTCTCCCTCTGCGGTTTTTCTCTGCAGATACCAGCCTGTTAAATCAACATCTTTGTCTGTTGGATTATACAGCTCTACAAACTCTTGCTTTTCATCGTCGGCGCCCGCTGTCTGAATTTCATTTATCACGATTGTGGCCTGCTCAGGTTCTTGGCCGCCATTATTTTCTTCTTCATCGCCCTCGCCGCCTTCATCTCCGCCGTTTTTATTGCCACCGGAATTGTCTGCAATATTTTGGGCCTTTGGCGTAGGTATTTGGGCCTCAAAATCTGCAAAATTATTTTGCGTGTCTTTTTCTGCATCATATGCCTGCAAAAATATCCTGCCCACAGTTTGGCCGCTTTCCGGGCTTATAGTAGCCTGCGTTTCAAAGTCTTGGGCATTTCCCCAGCCGACTTTATCGGAAATTTCTCCTCCTGGATTTTTTAGTATAAAAGAATTATCGCTGGAAATTGAATTTGTGGTAAAAATATCTGCCAAGGAGGCAAAATAACTTTCCCGCGCTATCAAAAAGTATCCCTTGGCCGGAATTGTTTTGTCTTTAAACAAAGTTGAAGATGCCCAACTGGAATAGCTCTGGCCTGTTGCGGTTTTCTTTTGCAAATACCATCCTGTCAGGCTGACAGCGCTACTATTTGGGTTATATAACTCCACAAATTCTTCTTTTTCGTCGGTTTCGCTGGCAACTTGTATTTCAGAAATTAAAACAGTTGGATAAATTATTTCCACGCCACCTCCCAAACCAGGCTGATATGGCGTATTGTTTGTGTCATTATTTGTCTCGTCTTCTTGATCGGAGCCGTCATCTTCTTCTTCGGCGATTTCTTTTGGTTTTTCTTGCTTGTTTTCTTCTTCTGGCTCAGGCTGCAAGTCTCTTATTTGCTGAGCGATAATGTCTATCCTTTCTGCAATATCATCCAAAATATCCTGCAAACTGATATTCGCTGTCTGACTTATGCCATCGGGAGCATATTCTTGTAATACCTCTGTCGCTATGCCCAGGACGCGTCCCGTTGACTCTTCTGTATCAATAAAAAACGACTCTGTCGGGGTGTCGTTTTTTGCAAGCGTTGGGCCATATATGCAGGGTATTTCGTCCAGTTTTTCGTTACTGCCGAAAATTCGAGATATTATACTAGGAAAATCTCCGGCAACAAAGTCATTTGGGTCGGCGTTTTTAATCCCGTTGATGGAGTTGTCTGTAAAATTTTTGGCAACTTTTTTTATTTTATAAGCCAGGCTTTCACCCGGCGCTCTAAAACATTCTTTTTCTTGTGAGCCGCTTGCTCGCAGCTTATCTAGGGCCTCGTCTATTTCCGTAATAATTCTTTCAGATTCATATTTTAAGTAAACACTACTAAATCCATGGCCGCCGTTTGTGTCGGAATTTTCTTGGCCGTCAAGATTAATATCCACATTGGCTGGCAAAGGCACTCTGGCATAACTTCTTTGCGCCAATTTTCTAACAGTGTCGTTTATTACTTTGTCGGTGCTGGAAGTTATGTATTTGCCTCCACCGGCCACATAGCTGGCAGGAGTGCCCACATTATACACCGCAATTGATTCTTCGTTTACTCCGTGTCTTATTAAATATTTATAGATGGCGTTGGCGTAAAAGCTGCCCTGCGAATACCCCACCAGCAAAATCTTTTTTGTTGAAACTTCGTCGTGAATTTGGTTTAAAATTGTAGTTAGGTCATAATCCAGACTTTCATATCCATAAGCCTGTATAATGGCTTGGGCCAAATCGTCTGACCCGCCTAAGTGGGATTCATTAAAACCTGTGATAAATTTGACGTTTTCAGCGGGGTGATTTAATTGAAAATTTTCTCTTAGTTTGGCTCTGTCTATATCTGCGCTTTCTTTTGTTCCAAAAAGACCATTTATAAATACAACTGTTGCGCCCGTGTTATTACAATTTGCCCAAACTGAGATGGGACACAACAATAAAAATGATAGGACAATTAAAAGCTTTCTCATATCAGTCTGACAAAGTTGATAGATCTATATCGCAATCTCTATCTGGCGATGCAGAGCTAACCATATACCTATCATAAATACCGTTATAATGGTTTTTTCTCATCCCTGTATTCAAAACTAAATCTTTTAACTCTCTATCTTTTTCATCCCATACACTACTAAAATTTTGCCAATTATTTATATCTATTTGAGATTTAAGGGCATCTGCAATACAGCTATAGGCAGAACTATTTTTTTCGAGAAATACCTTCATCACCTCCTCGCTATTTACTGCTGTAAGCTCCAATTGCAGAGCTTGCGCGTATTGTAATAAAGCAGCGCGCATTTTCGCTGAATCTGGATATTTTTCAAAAATTGTCAGCTCAACATCATCGCGTATTGTGTTGTTATTAGCGTCAATTCCCCCAATTGTTGAATTGTTAAGCTCTTCGTCTGGCATTTTTGGCAAGTTTGTGCCCATAACATCGGCCAAAGTTAAAACCGTTGAATTGATTTTTTCCAAAGCCGTGTCGCGATTGCTTATATAATTAAACCTAAAAAAGGCGTAAATTGCATAACAAATTAAGACTATAACCAAAAAAACAACCGCAATGGCTTTAAAATGCTTTGCGGCTGTTTTTAGTTTTTGTAAAAATTGATTGTTCATTTTGAAAATGAAAAAATAAAAAATATTTAATCATTATACAAAAATAAAGTCAATCCATCAAATTTCGCATATGTGAATAACTTTTTGCAACAAAAATTAAAGAGAGGACAATATAGTCCTCTCTTTAATTAACCCCACAAGATGTTTTTGAGTAACTTCTTTTATATTCGCTAACTAATTCTTTTTGGTCTCTATTAGCTGCCCGACCAACCTTCTTTAAAACCTTTTTTTTATCCTTAACTGAAGAATTGATAAAAAAATCGGATAATGGGTCGTTTCCTCTTGTTCTTGGGAATATTTTTCTTACAATTTCCATCAACATAACATTTTTTTTAAATCTTCTTTAGTATATTCCATCTTAAGATGATTGTCAATTTTTTCAATATTCAGCCTTATATCCCATTTGTCACTCCTATAATCTACGACAGCCAAGTTTATCTCAACCTTATTTCCAAATTCATCTTTAATTCTATCTACATTTTCTTTAGCAAGAAATAAAGAATCTATAAAAAAATCGACTGGAATTCCGCGTTTTTCCTTTTCCTCTCTTTTTTTTGTAAATTCCCAGGCGATTTTGGGGTCCTGATATAAATACTGAATTAACACAAACCTCCCCTTATCTATAGATCTTAATATATTATTCCTAGATTTTTCATAGTCACGAAAAGTTGTGTCCAAAATAAAATTTTTATTTTTCTTTAGAACGTAGTCGTGGATTTTCTCAGTACCGCGGGTGGCAGCTTTTTGAAATAAAGTAGCATTTTGACCATTGTAATTAGGAATAAGAAGTCTGACTTCATCGGGATCAATTCTAACGGCTAATCCCTTAAAATTTTCTAGAAGCCTCTTTGAGAATTCCGTTTTCCCGACGCCAGGGGATCCGGCCATAAAAATAGATACTGCCCTACCATTTGTTGAAGGAATATCCTTACAAAAGTTTTCTATTATAAATTTATAATTATTTTTGACATATAAAAGAGCCTCATCTTCTTGTTTTATATCATCTTTATCCATATATAATTTTATCTTTTTTACATATTAAAGTAAAACCCCATTTATAAATGGGGTTTTACTTTATTTTTTTGCTTTGGCTAACTTTTTCCTTTCTATCGTTGGTGGCAAAAGCTTTGGTGTTTCAAAGGTGATTTTTCCGTTTTCTGCGTCAATCAGCACCCTGCCCCCTTCCACGATTTCACCCGTGACTATCTTGATTGCCAATGGGTCAAGGATAAGCCTTTGGATTACGCGCTTCAATGGCCTGGCTCCCAGATTCTGGTCAAAGCCCTCTTTAATAAGTAGGTCTTTGGCTTTTTCTGAAATCTGGATTTTGACTTCTTTGCCTGCCAAACGCTTTTCCACTTTGAAAAGCTCCAAATCCACAATTCTCTTGATTTCCGGCTTTTTGAGGTAGTTGAATATTACAATCTCATCAATTCTGTTCAAAAATTCGGGTCTGAACGATGACTTTAAGGCTTCTGTAACCTTGTCTTTCATAGACTCCCTTTCGGCGATATCCTCGGCTGTATTAAACCCGATTGCCGACATTTTATCAATATAGTCAGAGCCAGTGTTTGAGGTCATTATAATTATAGTGTTTTTAAATGAAACCATTCTGCCCTTGGAATCTGTAAGCCTGCCGTCTTCAAAAATTTGCAACAGCAAATTAAACACATCCGGATGCGCTTTTTCTATTTCATCAAGCAACAGAACACTGTATGGCTTTCTGCGGATTTTTTCTGTGAGCTGGCCTGCCTCTTCATAGCCGACATATCCTGGAGGTGAGCCGATTATTTTGGAAACCGTGTGCTTTTCCATATATTCTGACATATCCATTCTTATCATTGCCTTTTCGTCGTTAAACAAAAACTCTGCCAAGGCCCTGGCTGTTTCTGTTTTGCCAACGCCTGTCGGCCCCAAGAATAAAAAGCTGCCCAAGGGCTTGTTTTCCTCTGAAATGCCTGCTCTGGCGCGTCGGATTGCTCTGGAGATTGCTGAAATCGCCTCTTCCTGGCCGATAACCTTTTTGTTCAGGGTTTCTTCCATGCTTTCAAGCTTTTTAGCTTCTTCGGCAATAAGCCTCATAGTCGGGATCCCTGTCCACCTTGAAACCACTCTGGCAACATCTTCTTCTGTGACTTCTTCTTTTAAAAAGTGGTGTGTTTGCTGCAGCTTGATAAGCTTTTGCTCTGTCTGTTTTTGCTCTTTAAGCAACTCCGGAATTCTGCCATATTTTATCTCCGCCACCTTCTCAAGATTGGCATCGCGCTGGGCAAGCTCGGTTTGGTATTGAAGCGCATCCAGCTTTTCCCTAATACCTTTTATTCTGTTGATTAATTCTTTTTCTGCGTCCCATTTTGCCCTGAGGCCTTTTGTTTTTTCTTTCAAGTCTGCGAGTTCTCTGGCGATTGCTTTAAGCCTTCTTTCCGACCCTTTTTCTTTTTTAAGAGCCTGCCTTTCTATTCAAGTCTTGTGACTTCTTCGTCAAACTTTTCAAGCTCTTGAGGCTCTGATTCAATTTCAAGTCTAAGGGCGCTGGCCGCCTCGTCCATCAAATCCACTGCTTTGTCAGGCAAAAACCTGTCGGCAATATATCTGGACGACAGCTCAACGGCCGCTTTTATAGCGGAGTCTTTGATTTTCACTCCGTGGTGAACTTCGTATTTTTCTTTAATTCCACGCAAAATCGCAATGGCGTCTTCCACATTTGGCTCTTGCACATTTATAGGTTGAAATCTCCTTTCGAGGGCTGGGTCTTTTTCTATATATTTTTGGTATTCTTTTAAGGTTGTCGCTCCAATGGCGCGCACTTCTCCCCTTGCCAAAGCCGGCTTTAACAAATTGCTAGCGTCAATTGCGCCTTCGGCAGCTCCGGCTCCCACCAGGGTGTGCAGCTCGTCAATAAATAAAATGTATTTTCCTGCTGCCCTGTTTAATTCTTTAAGCAAGGCTTTCATTCTGGTTTCAAATTCACCCCTGTATTTTGTGCCAGCTATCATTGCTCCCAAATCAAGAGAAATAACTTCTTTGTTCTTTAAAAATTCCGGCACATTGCCTTTGGCAACTCTTTGGGCAAAGCCTTCCACAATGGCTGTTTTTCCCACGCCCGCCTCACCGATAAGCACCGGGTTGTTTTTTGTTCTGCGGGAAATTATCTGCATCAGCCTGCGGATTTCATTGTCGCGGCCGATTATCGGATCAATTTTACCGGCTGCTGCCAAGTCTGTAAGATTTCTGGTGTATTTTTCTATAACCTGGAATTTTGATTCCGGCTCCGGGTCTGTTATCCTTTGACCACCCCTGATTTGCGACAAAACTTTTAACACAACCTCATAATCGAGCTTTGATGTTTTCAAGTTGTCTGCTGAAAAGCTGCCATTAGCCAAAAACTGCACCTTATCCAAAAGGTCTTTTGCTGTGGATTTTGTGTCCAATAAGGCCAAAAACAAATGCTCAACCGAGATAAACTCGTCTGACATTTTTATAGATTCCTGTCTTGCCCTGTCCAAAACTTTTGCCATATCCTGCGAAAGATAAAGCTGTCCAAAAGCCTGAGGGGCCGGCACCACCGGAATCTTCATTATCTGACTGTCTGCCTTTCTTTTTAAGTTGTCTATATCTACGCCCAATTTTTGCAAAATGGTTATCACGATGCTGTTTTCTTGCAAAAGCAAAGAAAGCAAAAGATGCAAAGCATCAATTTGCTGCTGGCCTCTCTCCTGAGCCATTTGCTGCGAAGTCATTATTGCGTCCTGGGCCTTGTTTGTAAAATTTGATCCTCCGTTCATATTTTTTTATTATACACGATATAATAGCATATTCAATTATCACTCGCAAGTATTAAGTGATAAAAAAGCCCTTGCAGTTGAATCCCGCAAGGGCTTGTGTGTTCGGCCGCGAAGGCCCAGAGACCATCAGGCCGCATTTGCCAAAATCTCCAGGATTTCATTGGCAGTTGCCTTGATTCCGGTCAGGTCGCCTATCAAATCAGATACATCGCCAGACACAAAAGAAACATCGCCTGAAATATTTGTGACAATGCCGCAAATATTGGTGACGTCTCCCCTGAGCTCAGAAACATATCCTGTGATATTGGTGACGTCTCCGCGGATATTTGTAACATCGCCCCAAATATTGGTGACGTCGCCCGTAATATTGGCAAAGTCTCCCCAGATGCCAGACAAATCCCCGCGAATCTTGGAAATATTGCCCGAAATCTTGGAGCAGTCGCCCCTGAGGCCGGTAGCATCGCCAATAATGTCGGTAACATTGCCGCGAAGACCGGAAACATCGCCGTACAATCCGTCAATTTTACCTGTGATATTGGTGACATAGCCCGTTACCCTGGTCATGTCTCCCGAGAGATAATTAACGACGCCGCCGATACCGGAAATACTCCCAGACAGCCACGTTACGTCTCCTTCAAGGTCGGAAACGTTTCCAGAAATTCTAGAGCAGTCGCCCCAAATCCTTGAGGCATCTCCCCTAATTTTACTGGCATCTCCGTAGAGACCTCGGTTCCATCTGGTCAGGTTTTGAGTATTGAGAAGCTTTTTTCGCTTTTTTATGGCAACCTGCAATATCACCTTTTCCATCTGAATTTCCTGCATGATAAAACTTTAAAGACCTTTCTTAGACTATAGGTGTAACCAAAATGCGGTTGATTTGTTAAGTTACTGCTCTAAACATACAACAAAATTACTCAAATGTCAATAGAAAAGCGCTGGAAGGTCAAGCCCCAGCGCTGTTTTTTGCGATTATTCGCAGAAATATTCCTTTTTCGCGAATAATCGCGAGAGTGTTCCTCCAACTAGTCCCCAAAGTATTCCCTGGCATCAACAAAGCTGTCAGGGTTTTTGTGAAACTCGTCGTCAGAAGTCCAAAAGCGGTCAACGCCCGCCATTCCGCCCACGATGCCCGAGCACACTTGATGGGTTTTGTCGCCGAAGATGGCTAAAGTAAAAGGCCCATTGCCATTGCGCACCAAGACTTGAAGCCCATGGCCCAAGAAAACGCCTGCAAGGTGCTCTGCCATAATCCTGTTGGCAAAACTGTTCATTCTGATAATCACGACTGTCTCTCCTTATTGAGTTGTGAAAAAGCAAAAGCTCCTTTCTGGAGAGAAAGGAGCTTATTTGAATTTTCTAATTGGGATTGCTTTTACTTTTTCTTTAAAATGCTCAAATAAACCTCTTTCTCAAAGCGGGTAAAGTAAAAGCTAAACCAGTTATTTGATTGTATGAGATTTATTTGTTTCATCTTTGATTTAAACATAGCAAAAGCCGAATTTATTGTCAAATTAATCTTGCCTTTCGGCCAGTTGCACCTGAACCTCAAACTCATCGGCGCCGCGCAAAACTTTCAGGCTAACCGTATCTCCGACGCTGTATTTCTGCATTATTTTGGCCAAAGTATTTGCCCCGATTATTTTTTCTCCGTTAAATTCCAGAATTACATCGCCTTCTTTCAGGCCTGCCTTCTCTGCGGGAGAATCTTTTGTGACCGGCTCCACTTTTCCGGCACCGGAAGAAATATATGCCCCATAATCCACCGACAATTCATACGCCTTTTTTACATTTTCATCAACCAGGACATATCGTATTCCCAAAAATGGATAAGAAATTTTGTTTGTTGTTTTTACCTGGTCTATATCTTTTTTGGCGTAGTTTATTGGGATTGCAAAGGCAATATTCTCTGCATCCTGTGCAATGGCTGTATTTATGCCGATAACCTCACCCTTTAAGTTCATCAGTGGCCCGCCGGAATTACCCGAGTTTATGGCAGCATCTGTTTGGATAATATCTTCCAATGTTTCTGTATTGGCTCCAAGCTCGTCAGAGGCCGAAATTGTGCGGCTCAACCCCGAAACAATACCCACCGAAACAGTGTTGCTGAACTCTCCCAGGGCATTGCCTATTGCTATTGCGGTTTGGCCAAGCTGTATCCCATCAGAATTTCCCAATACCAATGGCACGAATGTTTTGCCATCTTCATTTTTTATTTTAATAATCGCCAAATCCTGCACAGGGTCTGTGGCAAGCACCTGGGCCGAATATTTCTGCCCGTCGTTCATTACTACTGAATAGTCGGCATCTTTATCAATAACAACATGCTTGTTGGTCAGCACCAAGCCGTCGGCTGAAACAATAAATCCAGAACCTGAGCCGACTTCTTTATATTCTGTGCCATTCTGGACGTATTGGGGAATTTGGATGTCAAAATATGAGCCATCGCCGAATGGATTAATCCATTTTTGCTCATAAGTGGGCAAATTTTTAGAAATAATTATACTGACGACAGAATCGTTCGCCGCCTTCACTGTGTTCATAATCGCCTGCTCGTAAGAAATATCAGAAACGTATTCGACTGATTTTTGCTCCGTGGGGGCCGCAGGTTGAGGCTGGGGAGAAAATTTATAAGTCAAAAAGCTTATGCAGAATAAGGCGACAATAACTGCCAAAAAAATTCCTACGTTCTTTATAAAATTTTTGATGTCAAAATTCATTTTTTGTTTTTACTTTTGTTATAATGGTTAAACCTGTATTTAAATATATCAGACTTCACGGGCCCGATAAATATCAGGTGCAATTCGCATAAAAAATATTTTACTGCGATATTGATCCAGCCATCTGTTTTAAACCTTCTGTCGGCCACCAAAATTCTCATAGACCTGATTATACCAAATCTGATTTTAAATACCTTTTTTGCATATCTTGCCAAAGAATGGTCCTCCGAAAGCTTGATTTGCTCGTCAAAGCCGCCTGTTTTCATAAACAAATCTTTTTTCATTAAAATTCCGGTTGCCGCATGTGGCAGAATTTGCTCAAGCAAAATTATCATATAGTTATATGAAAGATTTAAGGCCAGGCTTGAAAACCAGTTTTTAGGGATTGGTGTTATGCAGAAGCTTGCCATATCCAAATTTCTTTTTTTAAATTCAGCCAAAGATTTCTCAAAAAATTTATCAGGCAAAACAACGTCAGCATCCACAAAAAACAATGTATCCCCCCGGGCAATTTTTGCCCCCTCGTTTCTGCCTTTGGCCGGCAGCCCGCCTGGAATAATTTTGCAGCCGAATTCCCGTGCAATGTCCAAAGTTTTATCGATTGACCCTGCATCGGCCACGATAATTTCGTAATCAAAATCGGGCTGGTCTTTGACGGACTTTAAAAGTTTTCCGAGATAATCTTCTTCGTTTAAAGTTGGAATAATTATGCTTATCATTGAAACAATTTTTGGGCTTCGTTCCAGAATTCTGGCTGGTTCTGGGTCTCTTTCATCCAGTACCACCATTCCTCGCTCGCAAGCTCGCTCTTTAGAAACCCTCGGTTTCTAACGCCCCGCTACGCAGGGCTATTTTCCTACACGGGGGAAATCCTTTCCCCCGACCCCCCTTTGAATGGTGGTACTGGGACAAATTAATTTTATTGAAACAATTTTTGGGCTTCGTTCCAGAATTCTGGCTGGTTCTGGGTCTCTTTCATCCAGTACCACCATTCTACTCCCCAAAGATAAAATGTGTCCAGGCCAGTGGCTTTGGCATATTCCACATTTTTTCTAAATTGATTTATATCCATTGTTTTCTCCTGCTCGTCCAATGAAGAGTCCGCATACACAGATTCTGTCCAGGGCTCTGCCTGCAATTCAATGCAAACCACCGGTTTATTGAAAAATTTGCTTATAAACTGGGATTTTCTGAAATATGAAATCGGCCGCAGCGGAAAATCATAATAAAACCCTATCCCGTCAATAATATGAAACCAAACTTTTCTATACATCGTAACCCCCACAATGTCGGCCATTTTGGCGGGCTTTGTCCAAAGCGACTGCTCACCAGAATCGGACACTATAACCTTTCTGGAAGGGTCCAACTGCTTTACAAGCTCAATTTCTTTTTGTAAAAATTTTCCCCCGTCATAATACCAGCTTGGACATTCGCCAAACTTAAAAAGCGGCTCATTCTCAACTTGCCAATATTCTATTGCCGGACTGTCTTTATATCTTTCAACAACCTGCTTTACATAATCCAATGCCTTTTGCTGCTGCTCTTTTGCAGAAAGTTCAGGCACCCAAGATGGAGTGTGGCATTCTGGCCAGCGGCCGGTTTTAATACCAAGCACGTAAATAATTTTGACATCATTTTCCTGGGCTGTTTTTATCTGCCAGTCAATATCATCCCAAAAATAACCGTTCTTTTGGCCCTCAACCCAGTCCCATTGCGTATGCAGCTTTATATTTTTGGATCCTAAATCCCCGATTATCGCCAAAAAAGTTTCTTTCCAGTTGAGCCCCAGCATTTCTGTCTGCATCTGCGAGAAGTCCACTCCCCATTTTATATTTTCAGCCTGTTTCGGGTTGCCAATAAAAAAATATCCAAAAATAATCAGGCCCATCGCAACAACAACAGAAACTAAAATTATCAAAAGCATTTTGATTTTCTTTTTCATTAATGTTTTTCAGCCAATATTTTTTCTATATTATATGTACCCATCTTTTCTATTTCCATAAAACCCTCCATTGCCGATTCCGCCAATGTCCCTCCGTTAAGCAAATCAGCCAGCCACTGGTCGGCATATTTTGGGTTTTCTTGCACACGGCCTGCCCCAATATGCAGCAGCCAGCGCTTGTTGTAATCTTCCTGGGATCCGATAGTTGGCGCAATTATTATGGGAATTCCAAGACCCGCATAAAAAGATAACTCAGATGGCTTTGTCCATAGAATGTCTGTCTCGTGCAAAGCTTCGTTGAAAGCCTCAAAATAGTCTTGCACCGTATTGCCCCAAAGCAAATGCACCCAACCGTCCAATTCTAAGCCTTTAATATTTTCATTAAAATATTTTATCAAATCTGTATGCGTGCCAATGGAGATTATAAATCTTAATTTGCGGTTTTTGATTTCGTTTTTAAGGCTATGTATCGCCTCAACGCAAATTTCTTTTTGAGCGCCAGCGCCGCCGATAGAAAACAAGATTGTCAAAGGATGATTTGATTTTCTGGGAAGCTCGCCCAAAGCCCCATTCACCAATGGCTCATACATTTTGCGATATTTTTTTTGGGGATCCAAATTTATAATCCTGTTGGCCAAATCTTCTTTCGCAATTTCTTTGTTTCTGCCGATGTTGCCTTTTGGCAATGGGTATCCTGTCAGAAAGATATTTTCCGGCTTTACGCCATAAAGCTTAAGCCTATCCCTGGCCCAGGTACACGGAGCAAAGTATTTTATATTGCTTTTTCTGGGATGCAAAGCCACCCAAGAGCGGTTGATGTCGGCATCGCATATCACGCAATAAACCTGGTTTTCATATTTGAACTCTTCCGCCATAAAAGCCGGAGTAAAAAAGGTGGTAACTATCGGCAAAGGATTTTTTTTAAGCCTCTCTATAAGGTCTCTTCCCCATCCTTTTTTAACAAAAGTATATATTGTTTTCAAGCTGAATATCGGCCTGGACAAATCCCTTTTTGGATAATAAGTCATTATTTTCTGGAAATAATCCATTATCGAAAATGCCAAGTCTCCCAAAAATGGGATTCTTTTCAGCCTTGAAACAAACTCGTAAGATAATCTAGTTCTTTCCCAAAAATTTTTATCCCGAATAGGAATTCCCTCGTAGCTGTTTGCATGGATTATTTTATCTCCGAATGCGATTTCATTTAATGGATAAGCCGTCCTTTGATGGCCATATCCCATATTGGCGGCAATAACCCACACCTTTTTTTTATCTTTTGACTCCATTATTTTAAATTTAATGTTTTTTTATTATATCATACCCTGATTATTTTAAAAAAGAGTGCTTGTTTCATTGACAATGAGTATAAATTATGATATAATAAACATATTGCTATATAACATTATTTAATAGCAATAAAGGCATCAAAACGGATTGATGCCAGACACCTAAGCTCTTTCTTTATTCAGGAGTCAGATTATGCCAATGAAGGCACCTCCCAGGAGCAGCAGAATTGCCCATCCCAAAACCGCCCCGTCCGACAACGGACACAGAACGATTGCAGGGATTGTGATTTACTGCTCCGATCCCAGAACCGACAAGGCCAACTTGTGGAAGGACATCAAGGCATTGCTCATCCCCCCGAACGAACGCTTTACCCCTATCGGTATGCTTGGCGCGCCAGTGGCGCTAGCCAGGCCTGCAGACTTCCCTGTGAAGTTTGCCGCCATTATGGAGGACATCTATTTTGCCTTGGAGGAATTCTCCAAGCCAAGGATTCTCATCGTGGGCCACGACTGTGGCATCTACCGCAGACTAAGCCCGCGTGAGTTTAACATCGCGGACAAGAAAGATGACCTGGCCGTCGCCGCCAAGTTTTTGCGTGGCCGATTCAGGGGTATCCCTGTGTCATCGTTCTTTAAGGACGCCAAAGCCTGCGAGTTCGAAAAAATCGCCTAATTCTGACCAACCTAAAATCCGGCCAAGGACCGGAAATAGTCTAAGGCCACCCCTAAAAAAGGTGGCTTGTTTTTTTGCTTAAATATCTTGTAAGAGCAATGATGGCGCAATATAAAATTATCAGCCAAATCCAGTGCACATTTTCAAAAGTTTTGATTGCCCAGGGCTGACTGAAAAAGTTTATCACCCACAGAAAATATTGCAGCAGGAAATAACAAGGGGTCGCTAAAATCCAGCCAAGCCAATTTGAAAATATGCCAATAAACGAAGATAAAAATCCAAAAATCATAAGCCAATAAACAACAGGCCCCACCAGCAAATTTGTTATAGGAGAAACCAAAGAAATATTGCCAAAATTGTATAGCAAAATTGGCAGAGTAAAAACCTGGGCGGCAAAAGTGGCGGCCACAATCTTTACAAATTCTTTAAACTTGCCTTTTAAAAAAATATTTATAATTGCTTCAAATGCGGGCTCTAAAAATATAAGCCCTAATACGGCCAAAAAAGAAAGCTGAAACCCCACATCAAATGCCAAAAGCAATGGGTTTTGGGCCAGCATCACAGCTGCGGCTATTGCCACTACCCTGACACCCAGGCTTTGCCGGCCCAGCTTTTGCGCCAACAAATATAAAAACCCCATAATTCCCGCCCTTACCCCGGAAGCCGACAGGCCGGTAAAAAAAATATAAAAACAAATTATCACAACCGCAAAATAAAACGCACTGCCCCGTTTTAGCCCCAGTATAAGCAAAAGAGACATTATAATTGAGCTTAAAATCACGACATGGGTGCCCGACACCGCAATAATGTGGCGAAGGCCTGTTATGTTTAAATTATTTTTTAATTCATCAGACATTGCGGCATTGTCACCCAGAATAGTGCCTTCCAAAATTGAGCTTTCGGGCGGATTGAAACTATATTGTATGGCTTGGCGGGTTTTTTGCTTTAACAATAAAATTTTTTCATAAAGCTGCTGGCCAATATTTGCTTTTTGCTTTCCGATTAGTTCAATTTTGGGAAACCCCATCACAGAATAAATCCCGTCTTTCATCAAATAATTTTTGTAATTAAAATCTTCAAATTTCTGAGGAGTTTCTAATTTTCCTGAAATTTTTACAATATCCAAATATTCATATTTTTGATACAAATCTGCATTTATCAAAACAACACCATCTTTTGTTTTTACTTTCAATTTTTGGTAGTTATCTCTTATATCTGGCTCATCTGCAATCACACCATGCAACACCACATTTGTCCCGTTTAATTTTCTTAATTCATTATTTTCTATGTTAAACTCTGTAATTTGAACCCGCAAAACCCCAATAATAAAAAGCAACATACAAAAACCTATAATAGCGCCTTTTCTAATGCCAATAAAAATCACTGCCAAAAACAAAACTCCCCACAAAATAATCTGCGGGGAGTTTAAAATGCTTTCCAAAAATATTCCTGAAGTAAATGAAAGACAAAGGAAAAATAATATTTTAGAGGGGCTCATGCACGCAGCTTAACCTCTTTAAAATACGGTGAAATTTGGACAACAATTTCCTCTAAAAATTTATTTTCAAACGGCCGGACTTTTTCAAATTCAGGGTCAATGGTTTTTTGAGCCACAAAATTCTGCAAATAATATTTTACATTTTCTCCGCCTATCCATTTCGCAATTTCAATAAAATCTTCTTTCTTGTGCACCCCCGGCACACAAGTTGTGCGAAACTCAAAATCAACCAATCCTTTTTTTAAAAATTCGGCAGATTCTTTTATGTGCTCCAATTTTATGCCCTCTCCTAAAATCGGCGCATAAACCCCGACGCCTTTAATATCCATTGCAACATAGTCTATAAGCCTTGCCCTTATCAAATCTTTCAACATTTCGGGATTGGAGCCGTTTGTATCAAGCTTTACAAAAAACCCCAGACTTTTAATCTTTTCTATAAATCTTGGCAGGTCTTTATTTATCGTCGGCTCCCCACCGCAGACGACCACTCCGTCCAACAATCCTTGCCTGTCTTTGAGAAAATTAAAAAATTCCTGTTCCTGGAATCTGGGCTGCTTTGCAATTTTTATCGGCAAAACCAATTCAGAAGAATAACACCAGGGACACCTGAAATTGCACCCGGCCAAAAAGACTATGCAGGCAATCTTGCCCGGATAATCAATTAGGGTATGTTTTTGCAATCCTGCAATTATCATAAACTATTTTAAAATATCTTTATATTTATTTTTGATTTTTTCAACTTTTGGCTTAATCACGGCCATAGGATAACCTTCGTTTGGGTGCTTTGCGTAATAATCTTTATGGTATTCTTCGGCCGGCCAAAACTTTTTCAGTTCCACAATTTCTGTGACGGCTCCCGCGATTTTTTGGACATAAGATTGGGCGATTTTTTTCTGCTCTTGGGTTGAATAAAGCAAAATAGACCTGTATTGCGTGCCAACATCATTGCCTTGCCCATTTAGTTGAGTTGCATCGTGCGATGTAAAAAAGACTTCAACCAATTTTTCAAACGAAATTATTTTTGGGTCGTATTCCACCAGAACAACTTCCACGTGGCCGGTTTTGCCCGATGAAACCTGTTGGTATGTTGGGTTTTCCGTGTTGCCTCCGGCATATCCGGGAGTCACGGCCACTACACCCCTTAAAACCAAAAATACTGCTTCAGTGCACCAAAAACATCCTCCGCCGAAAGCAACTTTTTCAATTTCATTTTTCATCAGGCTTAAATTTTAATGCTATTGAATTTATACAATACCTTTTGCCGGTCGGAGCCGGCCCGTCGTCAAACACATGCCCCAGATGACTCTCGCATCTGGCGCACAAAACTTCTGTTCTGTGCATTCTGAAAGAATCGTCTGGTTTTTCTTGTATATTTTCAGAATTTATTGGTTCATAATAACTTGGCCAACCCGTCCCCGATTCAAATTTTGTTTCTGCTTTGAATAAAGGCAATTCGCATGCGGCGCAGCAATATGTTCCTCCTGTTTTTGGCATTTCGGCAGGGCAGGTAAAAGCAGGCTCAGTTTCTTTTTGCCGCATTATTTTATACTGTTCGGACGTCAAAATCTTTTTCCACTCATCTTGGGTTTTATAAATCTTCTCAATCATGTTCATTTAATATAACAAAAAATTGCCTTCAATAAAAGGCAATTTTTGTGTTTTATGCGGCAATCTTTTGCTCCGCTTTTTCTGCCGTTACGGCTTCTTTTGGAATAGAAATGGCCGGCACCATAAACTCTTTTCTCTCTTTATATTCTTGCTGCTTGCCTTTATGCCACTGGTTTACGGGCCTGATATAACCCACAACTCTGCTATAAACTTCGCAAGGCTGCTTAATGGCGCATTGAGGACATTCAAAATGTTCTCCTTGCAAGTATCCGTGAACGGGACAAATGGAAAATGTCGGAGTCAAAGTAATATATGGCAGGCTGTAATTTTCAAAAATCTTCTTAACCAGATTTTTGGCTGCCATCGGGTCATTGATTTTTTCTCCCAAGAAAATATGCAAAACGGTTCCGCCCGTGTATCTTGTCTGCAAATCGTTTTGCAATTTTAGGGCATCAAAAATATCGTCTGTGTATCCCACCGGCAACTGGCTGGAGTTGGTATAAAACGGCACTTCCTGTGTTCCTGATGTTATAATTTCAGGATACTTTTCTTTATCGGTTCTGGCTTGGCGGTAGCTTGTGCCCTCCCCCGGGGTTGCTTCCAAATTATATAAATTGCCTGTTTCTTCCTGAAATTTTACCATTGTATCTCTCATAAAATCCAATACTTCAAGCGCAAATTTTCTGCCCTTGTCGGTAGTGATGTCTTCACCCAAAAAGTTAAGTAATGCCTCATTCATTCCCATAATACCGATAGTTGCAAAATGGTTGCCGAAGTATGAATTGCGCAAATTTTTTACATCCTGCAAATAATGTCTGGAATATGGATACAATCCCTTTTCCATAAAGTTATCTAATGCTTTTCTCTTTATTTCCAAACTTTCTTTTGCCAATTCCATCAAGTGGCTTAATTTATTCAAAAATTCTGTTTTTGTCTTTGAGGTGTATCCAATTCTGGGCAAGTTGATTGTTACCACTCCGATTGACCCGGTTTTTGGAGAAGAACCGAACAATCCCCCTCCTCTTTTATATAATTCTCTGTTATCCAGCCTAAGCCTGCAGCACATGCTTCTTGCATCGTCGGGGCTCATATCGGAGTTTACAAAGTTTGAAAAATAATTTATTCCATACTTTGCTGTCGCGTCCCACATTGAAGACAGGGCGGGATTTTCCCAGTCAAAATCTTTGCCAACTGAAACCGTTGGAATCGGGAAAGTAAAAGGCCTTCCTGAAGCATCTCCCTCCATCAAGCCCTCGTAAAAGGCTTTTATAAACATATTCATTTCCTCCTGGAATTCGCCGTATGTTTCATTTTGAGGCTGACCTCCAACGATAACGGGCTGTTTCGCCAAATGCGATGGCGGCTTTATATCCAAGGACACATTTAAAAATGGTGTCTGGAATCCGACTCTTGTCGGTACCATGCAGTTGTACAAAAACTCTTGCATTGCCTGCTTTACCTGCTGATAGCTTAACTGGTCATATCTGATAAATGGGGCTAATAATGTATCAAAGTTTGATACGGCGTTGGCTCCGGCCGTTTCTCCTTGTAAAGTAAAAAGCACATTAACAAGCTGGCCCAAGGCTGTTCTAAAATGTTTGGGAGGCCTGCATTCTATCTTGCCCGGCACTCCTCCAAATCCTTTTATTAAAAAGTCATACAAATCCCAGCCTGCGCAGTATGGAGCCAGCAACTCCAAATTATGGATATGAAAGTCTTCATTGGCAGCGGCGTCGCGAATTTCTTTTGGATAAATTTTATTTAACCAATATTTTTTGGAAATATACGAGCCGACATATTGGTTTAATCCTTGCAAAGAAAAAGTCATGTTGGCATTTTCTTTCACCTGCCAATCAAGCTCTTTTAAGTAGCTGTCAATTTTTTCAGATGACTCATCGGACACCTTTGCGGCTTCTCTGATTGCCCTTCTTTGCTCTCTGTATAATATGTAGGCCTTTGCTGTATCAACAAGGTCTTCTAAAATTAAAGATTCTTCAACAATATCCTGGATTTGCTCAATTGTCGGGACTTCTTCTTTCTTAAACCTGCGGTTTAACAGCTTTACAACCCTGTCGGCAACTCTGACAGACTCTTTTCCGTCGCCCTGATTGGCGGCCACGATGGCTTTATGGACAGCCTGCTCAATTTTTTGCTGGTCAAAAGAAACAACTCTGCCGTCTCTTTTCTGGATTTTTTCTATATGATTTTTTGCTTTTACTTCGGCTTCCATTTTTTTGATTTTTGGGGTTTTAAAAGGGCATTCCCCATTGCCCCTGAGTTAATTATTTTTTAATTTTTAACGACGCTTAATATATTTTACCTCCCACAGAAAACAGGTCAAGTCTGGTCAAAAAAAATTTCCATTGTGAAACCTTTGCCAACAAAAAATCTCCATTTTGCGGAGATTTTTTTAATTTTTATCAAAATTTTGTGGCGATGACTGAAATTTTCAGCTCCCCTTTCTTTAAACTGCTGTCTTTTACCGCACCGAAAATAATTTGGGCTTTCGGGTCCACGTTTTTGGTTATAATTTCAGCTGCTTTTGAAATTTCATTCAAAGTCACGTCGTTTCCAAACACAGAAAACAAAATTCCCTTGGCTCCCTTTATTGAAAAGTCCAGCAGCGGCGAATTTATCGCTGACATAGCGGCATGTGTTGCCCTGTCGGCGCCTGAAGCCCTGCCCACTCCAAACAAAGCATTTCCCGAATTTTGCAATATAGAAACAACGGAGGCAAAATCAATGTTAATAATTCCGGGTACCAATATCAGGTCGGTAATTCCTTGTACTGCCTCCCTCAAAACATCGTCGCAAATCTGAAAAGCATTTGTGACAGTTGTTTTTTCGTCAATGACTTTTAACAGCTTGTCGTTGGAAATTATTAATAGAGAGTCAACCTTGCCCCTTAGATTTTCAAGTGCCTTTTTGGCAATGTGGCCCCTTTGCTCGCCTTCAAACGAAAATGGAGTTGTCACAACCGCAATAGTTAAAATGCCAAGGCTTTTTGAAACTTCGGCAACAGTCGGCGAGGCACCCGATCCCGTACCGCCTCCCAGGCCGCAGGTGATAAAAACCATGTCGGCCCCTTTTAATTTTGCTGCAATTTCCTCTCTGCCCTCTTCGCCTGCCAGCCTGCCAAGCTCCATATCCATGCCGGTACCCAAACCCCTTGTGACTTCTTTACCAATTAAAATTTTCTCGTGCGCTTTACAGAAATGCAAAGCCTGCGCATCGGTATTTACGCCAATAAGTTCAACTTGCTGTATGTTGAACTTGGCCATTCGAGAAATTGTGTTGGAGCCCGATCCGCCCACTCCAACAATTTTTATTTGAGGATTCATTATAGTTATTCAATCAAGCTAGGGAACAAACATCTTAAAGGCTTTCTTTAAAAATCTCCAGACTGGCTGGAAAATCCCTGCACCTCTTATATTACCTGGATCTTCCGCAATATCAACCCCCCCTAATGCCAAGCCGGCCACTGTTGCCAACGCAGGATCATCGGGCAAACCTGCAATATTTTTTGGAGCTCCTATTATACAATTTAATTCCAAAACATCTTTGGCCAAATCCTTTATTTTTGAAAGCTTGGCTCCGCCGCCCGTTAGGACAACGCCTGCGGGCAACATCTTGTGTTTGCCAATGCTTTTCAGTTCCTTTTGCACCAAATCCAAAATTTCAGACACTCTTGGCTCTATAATATCCACCAGTTCTTTTTTGTTAAATGCAAGCGAGTCGGACTTTTCAAAAATTTCTATTTTTTTGCGAGACTGCTCTTTGGCCGCAGCATCTTTCTTATTATATATGCATGACCCATGCTGTTTTTTTATAGATTCTGCCATCGCCATTTCGGTTTTGAGGCCTATGGCAATATCTTTGGTAATGCTTAAAGACCCAACTGGAAAAATGGCCAGATGTGCCAGCCCCCCATCTTCAAAAACCACCAACGAAGTTGTTTCATGGCCGATGTCAATCAGGGCTACGCCCAATTCCATTTGCTGTGGAGTTAAAACCGCCCTGGCGGCAGCCAAAGGCGAGGCAATAATGTCGGAGGTTTGAAGTTTTGCACCCCAGACGGCCTGGGTCAGATTTGTAAAATATTGCTGAAAATAGCAAAGCAAAAGAACTTTGGCCTCAAGCCTTACTCCAGTGAGACCAACGGGATCTTTTATGCCTCCTCTGTCGTCAATTATAAATTCTTTTGAAATGGTGTCCAATATCTCGTCGTTGCCCGAAATATTTATAGCTCTGGTTGCCTGTAAAACTCTTTCTTTATCGTCTTCCGAAATTCTTTGGTCGGCCCTGGAAACAGAAATAATGCCGTCGGAAGGCGTTACATAAACATGATCTCCCCCGATATTTACCGACACCGCAGTTATTCTTTTACCGCAGTCTCTTTCTATGCCGGAAACAATAAGCTGTATATTTTTGGTAACTTCGGGGATGTTGTCTAAATTGGCAATAGCTCCCTTTCTAAGCCCAAATGATGGCATTTCAGCATACGACAAAACTTCACAGACCCCGTCTTTCTTTTGAATAACGAGACATCTGGTTGAACTGGTGCCTATATCTAAGCCCGTAAAAATATTGCCCTTTGCCATTTACTTAAATATTTTTGATAAATACAAGTCTTGTTTTTGTTCCATTGTTTCGGCCTCTTTTTTTGACCTTTCGTGGTCATAGCCGAGCAAATGTAAAATGCCGTGCGCAAAAACCTTCATCATTTCTTTTTTTGCCGCCACCCCATATTTTTTAGCGTTATCTTTTACAACTTGGGGACAAATTACTATTTCCCCCAAATAATTTCCGTCTTGCAAATCAAACGAAAGAACATCTGTCGGCTTGTTCTTTTTTCTGAAATTTTTGTTTAACTTTTGTATTTCCTTTTCATTAACAAAAGCCAATGACAACGCTGCAGTTTCTTTATTTTCACCCTTTAACACGATTTTTGCAACCTGTGAGAAACTTTTTTTGTCAGCAGTAAATTTCGTTAGATTATTTATCTCTAATTGCATTTCTTTATTTTACCTCAAAACTGCAAATAAAACAAAAACCCCTTTGCGGGGGCCCCTGTTTTTACTTTGACAATAATTCTTTAACAATTCCGCTTACTCTTGAGCCCTCGGCTCTGCCTTTTACCTTTGGATTTAGGTCTGCCATCACCTTGCCCATATCTTTCATTTGGCTTGCCCCCACTTTTGCAATTGATTCTGCAACCAATTTTTTGATGTCGTCTTGGGATAATTGCTCTGGCAAATACTTCTGTAAAACTTTTATTTCGTCCTCTTCTTTTTTGGCGAGCTCAGGCCTGTTGCCCTGGTTATACAAAGCAATGGCATCTCTCCTCTTTTTAATTTCAGAAGTTATAACTTCTATTATTTCGTCATCAGACAAAATAACATCGCCTTCTATTTTTTCTTTGAACTTTTTGTCTTTTTCTTTTGTTAAAACTGCGGCCAAAACCATGCGCAAGGTGCCTGCAACAAAACTATCCTGGCTCTTTAAGGCTACTGTGGTGTCGTTTTGTATCTGCTGTTTCAACATTGAAAAATGTTATTTAGGTTTTGCCAGTTTATCCTGCCTCTTTTTTTCGGCTCTCAACTCAACTTTTCTAAGAGCTGATCGCTTTTTAGCTAAAGCTGACTTTGATCTCTTGTGAAACTGCTTTCCTCTGACTTCAAGCAAAATTCCGGATTGCCTGACAACCTTGGTAAATCTGTGAACCAGGTTCTGTGAAGTTTCTTTTTCTTTTCTTTGTACTTGTACTGCCATTTATTTTTTAACTTTTTTATTTTTAATATTATCTTTTAATTGCTTTAATTTTTCTTTCATTTCTTCTACTACCTTATCAAGCTTTATCTCCTTCTGCTCTCCCGAGTCCATATCGCGCAAGGTGATAAAATCTTCAAGAGCTTCTTTTTGTCCAAAAATCAAAACCCATTTAATTCCCATTTTGTTGGCCGACCTTAGCTGGGTCTTTAAAGAATCTTTTGAAAAAGATTCTGCTACCGGTATCTTGGCTGCCCTGAATTCTTCAAACAGCTTTAAACTTTTTCTTTTTGCCAATTGCCCCAATTGCGCTAAAAATATCTGAGGGTCTTCTTGCTTTTGCTTGTCGGAGACTTTCATTTCTCTTTCTTTCATCAGGCCGATTATTCTTTCAATTCCACCGGCTGCTCCGCAAGCTGACACTTCTCTGCCTCCCAGCATTTTTGAAAGCCCGTCATATCTGCCCCCTCCAACCAAGGTCCCCTGGGCCTGACCAGTTTCTGAAACATCAACAATTTCAAAAACGGTTTTTGTGTAATAATCCAGCCCTCTCACCAAATATGGATTTAATTCATATGGCAGTTCAAGCTCGTCCAAAAATTCCAAAACTTGCTTGAAGTGGCTGTGGCAATTTTCGCAAAGATGGTCGAGTATTTGCGGAGCCCCTGCCTTCACCTGCTGGCACTTTTCCTCTTTGCAGTCCAATACCCTCAAAGGATTTTCTTTTATTCTCCTTTGACAGTCGGAACACAAAGATGATTTTCTTGATTTTAAATAACTGGTTAAAATTTTCTTGAAATATGGCCTGCATTCCGAATCCCCGATTGAGTTTACCTGTATCTTTATATTTTTAAATCCTAATTCCTTCAAGACATCATAACTCATTTGGATTATCTGGCCGTCTATTGAAGGATTTTTTTCGCCAATGGCTTCAAATCCAAACTGGTGAAATTGCCTGTATCTTCCGGCCTGAGGCCTCTCATATCTGAAAAATGGCCCTTCGTACCAAAGCTTTACGGGCTGAGGCAGATTATGCATTCCGTGTTCCAGATAACTTCTCATTACAGGAGCTGTACCTTCCGGCCTCAAACATACATTGTCTCCCCCTTTTGTTTTAAACACATACATTTCTTTGCCGACAATGTCGGTTTCTTCCCCCACAGACTTTGAAAACACCTCGGCCAATTCGACAATTGGGGTTTCAATTTTTTGGAAGCTATAATAATTTGCCACGCCGTCAATAACCTTGTTTACCCTTTTAAAGTAAAGCTGGTCTTCGGGCAAGACATCATGCATTCCGGTTAAAGTTTGAAACTTTGTTTTACTCATAAGCTGGTGCCGCTATTGTTGATATTGATGTTATTGGCAAAAGCCTTAAAAATGCCTTGCCGATTATATTCTCTCTTGGGACAACTCCCCAGGACCTTGAATCGTAAGAATAAGTCCTGTTGTCGCCCAAAACAAAATATTCGTTTTCTTTTAATGTTGTATTTGTATCTCCGTATGTTTTCAGGTCGCTTGGCAGATATCTTTCATCTAGAACAACTTTTTGGCCCTGAATATCAGTAACAGAGACCTGACCGTTTTCAACGACAACTGTTTCACCCGGCACGCCAATCACTCTCTTAATAAACCTTTGATTTTCGTCTTTTGGATATTTAAATATGACTACATCTCCTCTCTGGGGTGTTGAGAACCTGTATGATATCTCATCTACTATAAGATAGTCTCCTGACTCAAAATTGGGAGCCATTGATTCTCCTTTTACAATAAACGGCTGAAACAAAAAATACCTTATAGGCAAAACTATCGCAAGCGCTATTAATGCTATTTTAATTATTTCAACGGCGAATGAAAATGCCCTGTTTAATAATTTTTCGTCACCTGGCTTTGCAGGCTGATTTTTTGGCTCCATATAAATATAAAATATATAACACTACTCTATCATATTTTTAAAAATCGAGCAAGGGCGAAAAATAGCAAAAAAACATGGCCGCAACCGAAGTCGCGGCCATTAAGAGAAAGTGTCCTGAAGGCGAAAGCCTATCCCACGCAAAGCGCGCGGCTGTGCCTCAATGAGGCTGCGCTCCTGGACTTCTTCCTCCTCGCTGACGAATCGCCGTCATCGACGGGCGTCTTGACGCCGTCTTGGCTGGCATAAAATCCGACCAGCGTCTCATGGGTGATGCCCACACCAAAGACAGAGCGGAAGAGCCGCTTAAGCTCTTTGGGCGGAGTGCCCTCGCGCTGCTTCAGAAAAGTCACCTGATTGAAAGAGAGACGCCGGGAGTCGGAAATTGACGCAGTTGCCATAGAAAGAGAATCCTTTCAAAGGGGGGGTAAAAAAGTGAAACTGATTGTTGAAAAAAAATTGCCTCTTCTCCATAAGGGATACTGACCTGTTGCTTTATAGGCAAATCTCCTTCCTTGGCTTGGAGTTACGATGAAAAATGAACCAATTAAAATTATAATCTCAACAAAAAATATTGTCAACCCCTTTGCCCTATTCATTTTCGCCAAAAAAATGATAGAGTAATATAAAGACAAAATAATTAAGATAATTTTGTCTATTCAGACAAAAAATATGATAACAATCATCGGGCTGGGCAATCCAGGAGAGCAATATAAAAACACCCGCCACAATGTCGGGTTTATGGCAATAGACAAATTCGCAAAGGAAAACGGGTTTGACGAGTTTAAACTGGAAAAAAAATTTGAGGCCGAGGTCTCAAAACAGGGCAAGGTTTTGCTGGCAAAGCCTCAAACTTTTATGAACAATTCAGGCAAGGCGGCCAAAAAGATAAAGGCTATAAACAAGACCGCAACCTTTATGATTTTGCATGATGATGTTGACTTGCCTCTTGGAAAAATAAAAATAGTAAAAGAAAGAGGCTCTGCGGGACACAAGGGGGTCGAGTCTGTAATAAAAGCCATTGGCAACAAAGGGCTTTTAAGGGTTCGCATCGGCATTGGCGGGAAAAAATCAGCTGACGCGATGAAAATTGTCTTAAAAAGCTTTACCCCGGCCGAGCAAATACTGATTAAAAAAACAATAACCAAAGTGGCCAGAGCCCTTGATTCATTTGTTAAAGAAGGTATAGAAAAAGCCATGAATGAATACAATCAGCAATAAAACAAACCAAATACTGATAGCGTCAATCACCCCCTACTTCTTGGAAAAGGAGCTTGTTTGGTTTAAAGAAAATTTGCAAGAATTGCTATATGCCACCAAAACTCAGTCTTTTTTCCAGGATAACCTGATTTTTTTGGAAAAAGGCAAAAGATACAACTTTTCTCAATTTTTAAGAAAGCTTGATGAAATGGGATACGAAAGAGTTTTTGAAATACAGGAACCGGGCGAGTTTTCGCAAAGGGGCGGCATTGTGGACATTTTCCCCATAAACTTAGAACAAGCCATAAGGCTGGATTTTTTGGGCAACGATATTGATGAAATAGAATTTTTAGAGATTAGGATAGGCAGCGAGAAAAAATCCAAAGACATTTTAAAAAAGAAACTGTCGTCGCAAAAACTTTTTTCAGACCTCAAGGGGTTAAAACCCGGGGACTTTCTGGTCCACTTGGACCATGGCATCGGAAAATTTTTAGGAATAGAGTCTTTCAGCTTTCCTGAAACAGAAGCACAAAAATATTATGTACTTGAATATGACAAACACGACAAGCTATATGTTCCCTTGGGCCTTGAAAGAAAACTGTCTCGATATGTTGGCTTTACAGACCCCAGAATTTCAAGACTTGGGTCTTTGGTGTGGCAGAAGACGAAAAGAAAAATAAAAGACGAAGTTGAAAAATTCGCCAAAGAACTTTTGAAAATATATTCTCAAAAAGAAGTCGCTCAAAGGACGCCATATTCAACTGACTCAGACATTGAGCTTCAAATAAAAACGGGCTTTGAATATGAAGAAACTCCCGACCAGCTGCAAGCCATTGATGACATCAAAAAAGATTTGGCAAAATCAAAGCCAATGGACAGAATTGTCTGTGGAGATGTCGGCTTTGGAAAAACCGAGGTTGCCTTGAGAACCGCTGTTTTGGCTTCGGCCAACAACAGACAGACAGCTCTCATCTGCCCCACCACCATACTGGCGAACCAGCATTATAACTTTTTTAGAAAGAGGCTGGAAAATCTGCCGGTTAAGGTGGCTATGATTTCAAGGCTGCAAAAAAAAGATGAGCAAAAAAAGATATTACAAGATGTGTCAGATGGCAGAATAGATATTCTGATAGGCACCCACAGAATATTGTCAAAAGATGTAAAATTTAAAAATTTGCAGCTGCTTATCATAGACGATGAGCAAAGATTTGGAGTAAAACAAAAAGAAAAGCTAAGGGAGTTAAAACCATCTCTTGATGTTTTAAGCCTGTCGGCCACTCCAATCCCCAGGACAATTTATCTGGCAATGTCGTCGTTTAAAGACATCAGCATGATTCAAACTCCGCCCCAGGGCAGACAGGCCGTAAAAACAAAAGTGTTGGCCCTTAATCCAAAACTTGTTAAAAAGGCAATTAACTTTGAATTAAAGCGCAAGGGCCAAATTTATTATTTGCACAATAAAATCCAAACTATAGACAGGGCGGCCGTGCAAATTAAAAAGCTTGCCCCAAGGGTAAAAATAGGCATAATCCATGGCAGGGTCCAAGAAAAAAAACTCCTTAAAATAATGGATGACTTTCAAAAAGAAAAAACCAACTTGCTGATGGCTACCACCATAATTGAAAACGGAATTGATATGCCAAATGTAAACACTATTATAATAGAAGACGCCACCAGGCTGGGCCTGTCGCAGGCCCACCAGATTCGCGGCCGAGTTGGGAGGTCCCACATAGAGGCTTTCGCATACTTCCTTTATGACCCAAAATCTTTGACACCCTTGGCCAAAGAAAGGCTTGATGCTTTGGCCGACAGCCAGGAACTGGGAGCAGGATATAGAATAGCAATAAGAGATTTGGAGCTTCGTGGCGCTGGCAATATTCTAGGCAAGGAACAATCCGGGACAATAAATAAAATCGGATTGAATTTATATTCTCAGATTCTTTCCGAAGCAGTAGAAAAGTTAAGGACATAAACAAGCCTGTTTTTACAATCTTTCCTTGTTCGTGATATATTTATTAAATGGAGGGAATAAAAATTGTAAAAATAACCGACCCGGAATATCCCAAAAGCCTTAAAAAGATAAAAGACGCGCCCAAAGCATTGTACTACCGCGGAGTTTTGCCGAAGGACAATGAACAATGTTTTGCCGTCGTGGGAACACGTCACCCATCGGCATACGGCCAACAGGCGGCCTTGCAAATATCCCAGGATTTGATAAACCATAACATTACCATAGTCTCCGGCCTGGCCCCCGGAATAGACACATTCAGCCACAAAGCGGCAGTTGAAATGAAAAAACGCACCATTGCGGTTCTCGGCAGCGGTATTGATGAAAAGACAATTTATCCAAGAACAAATTTGCTTTTATCCAGAAAAATCGTAGAATATGGCGGATGCCTGATTTCCGAATTGCCAGAAGGCACTAATGGAACCAGGTTCACCTTCCCTAACCGTAACAGAATAATTTCAGGGCTTTCTTCAGGTGTGCTGGTAGTGGAAGCAAAAGAAAAATCAGGGTCATTAATAACTGCCAACTACGCAAGGAAACAAAATAAAAAGCTATTTGCGGTGCCGGGGCCAATATATTCATTAAATTCTTGGGGGCCGAATGAATTAATTAAAACGGGTGCAAAGCTTGCCGTCACTGCCAAGGATATTTTAGAAGAGTTAGAAATAAAGCAGTTGCAGCTGGCACGCCACGAAATTGATACCGATAATGAAGAAGAAAGATTAATACTGGATATCCTAAAAAATGGAGCTGCCGACATAGATAAAATAATTGAAAAAACAAAATTAAAAGCATCCCTAGTGGCCTCGACCCTTGCTTTGATGGAAGTTTCAGACAAGGTGCGCAATCTGGGTTCAAATACATATTCATTGAATTAAAAAATAAATGAAATTAGTAATAGTAGAGTCGCCAACAAAAGCAAAAACAATACAAAAATTTTTAGGAAAAGACTTTGAAGTGAAATCTTCTTTCGGACACGTTAGAGACCTGCCAAAGTCAAAATTTGGCATTGATGTTGAAAAAAACTTTACGCCAGAATACATTATTCCAACAAAGGCTAAAAAGTTGGTTTCTGAATTAAAAAAGGAATCCGCGAAGGCAGACCAAACAATACTGGCAACCGACGAAGACCGCGAAGGAGAATCAATCGCCTGGCACCTAAAAGAGGCCTTAAAACTGGAAGACCCTGAAAGAATTGTTTTTCACGAAATCACAAAACCGGCGATTGAAGACGCCCTTAACAATCCCCGCAAGATTGATTTTAATCTTGTAGATGCCCAACAGGCCCGCAGAGTTTTAGACAGAATTGTAGGCTACAAGCTTTCTCCGTTTTTATGGAAAAAGGTTTCAAAGGGTCTGTCGGCAGGCCGCGTACAGTCGGTGGCAGTAAGACTCGTCGTTGATAAAGAAAACGAAATTAAAAATTTCGTGGCCCAAGAATATTGGAGCGTAGAGGCTTTGCTCAAAAAATCGGGTCAGGAATTTTTGGCCAACCTAATAAAAAAAGACGGCAAATCAATAGATAAGCTGGAAATAAAAAATGAAGGCGAGGCCCAGCAGATTTTAAAAGAACTGGAAGGCGCTGATTATATTGTTGAGAATTTAGAGAAAAAAGAAACCAGAAAATATCCCGCTCCCCCATTTACCACCTCAACCTTGCAACAGGCGGCATGGCAGAGATATAAATTTTCAGCAAAACAAACAATGGCCTTGGCGCAAAAACTTTATGAACAGGGCTTTATCACCTATCACAGGACAGACTCTTTAAACTTATCTGAAATTTCTTTGCAGGCAGCAAGGGGCTTTATAACAAAAGAATTCGGAGAAAATTATGCATCAGACAAGCCTGTAAGATATAAAACAAAAGGCAAGGGCGCCCAGGAGGCCCACGAGGCAATAAGGCCGACAGAGCCGTCCAGAAATCCTGGCGCGGCCTCAGGATTAGATGCAAGACAACAAAAACTGTATACAATGATTTGGCAGAGATTTGTTGCCTGCCAGATGCAGCCGGCCGTATTTGATTCTGTTGCAGCTGACATAAAGGCCAACCATTATACATTCCGCGCCAATGGACAAACCTTAAAATTTAACGGATTTTTGAAGGTTTACCCCACAAAATTTGAAGAGAAAGAATTGCCTCAGCTTGTAGTTGCAGACAACCTGGAATTTATAAAACTAAATTCTTTGCAGCACTTTACCGAACCGCCGGCAAGATATACCGAAGCCAGCCTTATCAAGGCTTTGGAAAAAGCAGGGGTTGGCAGGCCATCAACCTATGCCCCAACCCTGACAACCATACAAGCCAGAAACTATGTTGAGAAAAACGAACAGAAAAGATTTATGCCCACAGAAATGGGGACTATTGTAAACGATGTGTTAATTAAAAATTTTCCTGAAATCGTGGACATTGACTTTACCGCCAAAATGGAAGAAGAATTAGATGGGGTTGCAGAGGGTAAAAACTCATGGCAAAAAGTTACAAAAGAATTTTATGACCCCTTTGCAAAAAACTTGGAAGAAAAATATGAGAAAGTTGAAAAAGCAAATCTCATAAAAGAAACTGATAAAGTGTGCCCGAAGTGCGGATCGGCAATAATAGAAAGGATGGGCAGGTTTGGCAGATTTTATGCCTGTTCAAAATTCCCTGAGTGCAAATATACAGAATCAATTGAAAACAAAAATGCTAATTTAGGAATCAAGTGCCCCAAGTGCAAAGAGGGTGATGTCGTGGCTAAAAAAACAAAAAGGGGTAAAATATTCTATGGATGTAACAGATTTCCCAAGTGCGACTTTGCCGTATGGGATAAGCCCATAAATGAATTCTGCCCCAAATGCGACAGCATACTTACAGAAAAAGGCAAAAAAATAAAGTGCTCTAATAAGGAGTGCGATTATGTCAAAGAATGACATACAAAAAATAATCCAGAAGAGCCAAAATCCTAAGCTAATTGAGGATGCTTTTGAATTTGCAAAAAAAGCCTACAAAAACAAAACTCGCATATCGGGCGAAAACTATATAGACCATGCTTTAAGGGTGGCCAAGGCCCTGAGCGATATGAATGTTGATAACACAACAATCTCTTTTGGGTTGCTGCATGACGTAGTTGACGACTTGCCTGAGTCTGCGCAGAAATCCGCCCTGCAAGAAATTAAAAAGCATTTCGGGACCGAAATGGCTGACTTAATACAGAAAATCAGCGGTCTTTGGGTGGTGCGATATTCTCTAAAAACAGGCGGAACTGATAAATTTTTGCTATCCAAAAACAAAACCGAAAACCTAAGAAAAATGTTTTTGGCAATCGCCTCAGACCCGAGGGTTATATTGGTTGAGCTGATTTCCAGGCTGGATGGCCTTAACTTTTTGCATGTGTTTTCGGACGACCAAAAAAAGATTTACGCCTTTGAGACTTTACAGATATTTGCACCGGTTGCGAGCCGCTTGGGATTAAGTGAGATAAGAAGAAAGCTGGAAGATATTTCCTTTGCTTATCTTTTCCCTGAAAAATACAAATGGCTAAGAGACAGTATAAAAGAAGAACACGAGGAGAGAGAGAAATATTTAAAAAATTTCATCCCAAAACTGAAAAAGATTTTTAAAAAGGAAAGGGTTGAATTTTCCCAGATAAATTACAGGACAAAGTCATATTGGTCAACCTACAAAAAACTTTTAAGTAAAGATATGGATTTAAAGAAAATCCACGACCTTTTGGCCTTGAGAGTAATCGTAAAAGACATACCCACCTGCTATAAAACGCTGGGCGTAGTGCATAAGCACTTCAAACCCCTGACAGAAGAAATAAACGACTATATTGCAAAGCCAAAACCCAATGGATACAGGTCACTGCACACAACAATATTCTCCGACCAAAACAAAATCACCGAAATGCAGATACGAACCCAAGAGATGCACCAAGTGGCAGAATACGGAATTTGCGCCCACTGGGCCTATAAAGAAAATATTGATTTGGCAAAGCGCGAGAGAGAATTTGAATGGGTAAAAAATATCAACTTTTTTGAAAACCAAATTTTTGCCTTAACGCCTAAGGGAGACGTGATTGTTTTAAAGAAGGGATCCTGCCCCATTGATTTTGCATATTCTATACATTCTGAAATCGGCGACCATATAGAGTCTGCAAAAATAAACGGGAAAATTGCGGCCATTTCAGAGCCATTAAAAAATGGCGATATTGTTGAAATAATAATAAACAAAAAGAAAAAGCCGTCGCAAGACTGGCTCAGGTTTGTCAAAACCAGCATAGCCCAAGGCCACATCAAAAAATCCGTTCAAAAAGAGAGCTCATTTAAGATTCCCATTGTCAGCTTTGTCAAAGAAAAAATTATTGAAATTGCCAAAACCGCAAAGCAAAAACAAATCCAAAAGCAGCAGATAAAGAAAGAAGGCCCGAGGCAGATATATCTTGCGGGCGAAAAAGGAATGCTCGTAACCTATGCCAAGTGCTGCAAACCCGAGGCCGGCGACAAGGTTCAGGCATATCTCACAAAATATAGAGCGGCGGTTTTACATAAAACATCCTGCAAAAACTTCCAGGAGCTGGCCAAAAAATTCCCCGAAAAAGTGATCGACGCGGAGTGGAAATAGAGCCACCTTGAATTTTGACCGAACTTATGTTAAATTTTAATTAAATTCAAATTTGCCCGAGTGGCGGAACTGGCATACGCGCACGACTCAAAATCGTGTTCCTTTCAGGATTGTGGGTTCAACTCCCACCTCGGGCACAAAATAAACACAACAAAAAACGGCTGGTTAGGCCGTTTTGTTTTGTTTTACAACCTGATATCGCGAGTATCTTACAGCTCAACTTCCTGTAAGGCTTCGGGAACAAACACATTATTGGGCAACTTGGCCCTGATATCCGCCAACCGAGTCCTGCGAAGGTCGCGGTTGATGTGCGTCAAGGCTAAAGTCTTGCCATTGTTAGCTTTGGCAAACTCAATTGCCGACATTATAGACGAGTGCCCGATGCGTTCCTCGTCGTAGAGATAGGTTTCCAAGACGAGCAAATCAACATCCTTGTAAAAGCCAGTATTGGCCAAAGGAGAACCATCGCCAGAATAGGCAAAGGTTTTTTGGCCGTCTGTAACTCTCACCGCCAAGTTATCACCCGAGTGCACAGTCCTTTCAAAGGACAGCTTTAAGCCTCCAAACTCAACTGTGCCGTTGTCCTGCGACTCCACCAGCTCAATCAGATAACTGAACTTGGCCTTGAAACCCTTATATGCCAGCTCCATGAATTGGTCAAAGGAACTTTTCAGCTCCTTCTGGCAAATGATGGTAAAAGGCCGCGTCCTGCCGCCTTCCCACATCCTGAGCAGCAAAGCTGGCAGGCCAAAAAAGTGGTCTGCGTGCTGATGGCTGATATTTACGCCGTCCAAGAAATTCGGATCGGTGTTATACTTCCAAAACTGGCCAGGTACGGTAAACCCGCAGTCCAGCATCAGCTTGGCTTTGTCTGTGACAACAAGGCTCGAATTGTTTGGCTGGGCGTCGTCAAAGGCTTCGCCAACTCCCAAAAACACGATCTTCATAATGTATCCCCCGCGTTTCCTAAATAAGAATAGGTTTTCAAAAATCCTTTCTTACAATAACACATTTTAATAGTATGTCAACCTACTTAACAAACAACACAATTATCACCCCTAATGCAAAACAATATGCTGCAAAGTAATAAAGCTTGCCCTTTTGGGCAATTTTTTCCAATAAAAAAAGTGACAAAAATCCAAATATGGCAGCCATTGCAAAGCCCAAGGCGTTGGGCCAAAAACCGCCGTTCAGATTATTCGGGTTAAAATCGAGAACTTGTAAAACCATCGCCCCTGCTATTGCAGGAATAGATAACAAAAAAGAAAATTTAAAGGCATCCTCCCTCTTTATGTCTCTATATAAAGCCGAAGATATTGTGGCCCCGGATCTTGAAATGCTTGGTAAAATCGCCACTGCCTGAAAAATTCCAATTATAATTGAGTCAACCCAGGTTATTTTTTTCATATCTTTTTTACCTTCGCCAATAAATTTTGTAGCAAACAGCAAAGCTGTGGTTATAAAAAACCCGACTGACAACATCCATAGAGAGTTAAAGGTGCTTTCTATATAATCTTTGAACAGTAAGGCAAAAACCACGGCGGGCAATGTTCCCAGTATCAGAAGCCAGATTAAGTTTAAGTTTTTATTCAGGTTGGTTAAAATCTGCCAGATTTCTTTTCTTAAATAAAACACTACTGCAAGCAGAGTGGCAAAATGCACCAGTGTATCAAAAAATATTGGGGCTTCTTGAAATCCAAAAAGCTTCTGGAATAAGACCAAATGGCCCGAACTCGAAACAGGTAAAAACTCAGTAAGCCCCTGTACTATGCCTAATAAAATAGATTGTGCAATATCCATGGAATAATAAAATAATAAGTTACTAATGCTGAAATCAGCCCGTTAACAAAGCCTGCGACAATATCGCCAAACCAATGTATGCCCGCTGCAACGCGGGCCAAAGAAACAATTAAGGCTGTGATTAAAAAAATAATTGCCAAATATACATCTCTGTAAAACAAAGTAAAAGCCGCTGCAAAAAAGAATGATGCATGCGCCGACGGAAAAGACGGGTTGCTTGGTACAGGAATTAGAACCTTGGTTTCACTGAATGTTGAGGGCCTTTTTCTTTTCCAAAATAAATATACTGCCTCAGCAAATATAAACCTTGAAACCAAAGCCGCCAATAAGGGAAATAAAAATATTGAAGCTCTGTTTTTATAATAAGCCATTGCAACCAAGGCAACACCCGCCACAAAAGGCAGCCACCTGGCTGCAAAAATAATCAGCTCGTCCAAAAGCCTGTTTTTGCCCACAAATAAATTTAGATAAGGCCTTGCCATTAATTAGGTAAAGGAAACTTTTTACAAAGCTTTACAACTTCGCTGTTTAATTTATTAAGAACCTTGGAATCTGCGTGGTTCTCAATTGCCTGGTTTATCCAGGCGGCTATAAGCCTGACTTCTTTTTCTTTCATACCCCTTGTGGTAATTGCCGGCACGCCGATTCTCAGGCCGCTTGGGTCCATGGGCTTACGCGTATCATCGGGTATCATATTTTTGTTTGTTGAAATGCCAATTTTATCCAAAGCGGTTTCAGCTTCTTGGCCTGTCACGCCCTTTGACCCAAACACATCCACCAATACCATATGATTATCCGTTCCGCCAAAACAAAGTTTATAGCCATAATCTTTAAGTTCTCCTTCCAAAACTTTTGCATTTTTTAAAACTTGTTTTGCATAAGTTTTAAAGCTTGGCTTTAATGCTTCTCCAAATGCCACCGCCTTGGCTGCCGCATTGTTCATATGAGGACCACCCTGAAACCCAGGAAAACAGGCCTTGTTAATATCCTTGGCAAATTGTTCTTTGCATAAAATCATTCCCCCTCTGGGTCCCCTTAAAGTCTTGTGGGTTGTTGTGGTAACAATGTCAAAATACGGCACGGGGTTTGGGACCGCCTGTCCCGCCACAAGCCCTGCTATGTGCGCCATATCAAACATAGAAATTGCTCCGACCTTCTTGGCGATATTTGTAAATTTTTTATAATCTATCTGCCTGGTATATGCGGAAAATCCTGCCAGCATAAGCTTGGGCCTTTCCCGCAGTGCCATTTTTTCCAATTCCCCGTAATCAATTTGGCCATCTGCGTTTGTTTTATACCCAATAAATTTGTAGATTTTAGCCGACAAGGTTAAGGGGTGCCCATGGGTCAAATGCCCTCCATGCGACAAATCCATGCCCAAAACTTTGTCCCCTGGCTGCAAAACGGCCGAATAGGCTATCATATTTGCAGGGGCTCCCGAATGGGGCTGGATATTCACATGCTCTGCTCCAAATAATTTTTTAGCCCTTTCGATGGCCAAGCTTTCCACAACATCGGTATAAGTTTGCCCGCCATAATATCTTTTGCCTGGATAGCCCTCTGAATATTTATTCGTAAAAACGCTTCCCAGGGCTTCCAATACAGCCGCCGAAACATAGTTTTCGGAAGCTATCATTTCCATGCCCTCTTTTTGACGTTTTATTTCTCCCTGCAGGGCGGCGAAAACTTTTTTATCTGATTTTTGTAATTTCATGTTTTGTTAAGTCAATTATTGCCGATGGCCTTCTTTTTGGCAAGTTGCCCGCGTCAAAAATTAAAACTCCGCTTTTTGAAAAGTTTTCCTTTATGTCTTTTACTTTATTTAATTCCGGTTTGCCAGAAACGTTTACAGAGGTTTGGGCAAGGGGCCTGTTTATCTTCCTTAGCAGATCATTCAGGGGTTTGTATTTAGGAATGCGAAGAGCAATCGTTTTCCTGCCCGTTGCAGAATCCAGTATAAATGTATATTTGCCCGGCCACCTTTTCTTTAAAACCTTTTCCTGGCCCGGTGAAATTATGGCCAATTCCTTTGCCATTTTTAAATCCTTTACAAACACGGCCAATGGCTTTGTTTTTGGGCGATTTTTGATTTTGTAAATTTTATTTGTTGCTTTTTTGTTTTCTGACAAAGCCAAAAATCCATAAACCGTGTCCGTCGGGAAAATTACAACCCCTCCATCTTCTAAAAATTTTACGACCTCACTTATTTTTATCTTCATTCAAAAATTTGCAAAATTTTTCAATATCTTCCGGCCTGCCAAAATCCATCCAAAAATTATTTATCTTCTTTATTTTTACTTTCCTTTCTTTTGCCAGCATAGTAATTGCGTCGGTAATTTCATATTCTCCCCGGGGAGACTTTCCAATTTTAAAAACTTTTTCAAAAATCTCGGGGGTAAATTTATACAAGCTTGTATTTACCAGGTCGCCGACAAATTCTTTGGGCTTTTCAATAATCTCTTCCAAAAAGTCGTCTCCATCAGGAATCAATACGCCGAACTTCTCGGGCTCTTTATGTTTTAACCCTGCGACATAACAAAAGCTGTCATCCATATTCATTTGCTCTAAATCCTCAACCGTGTAAAAATTGTCGCCAACCAAATAAATAAAGTTTTCCTCTTTTACCAAATCTTTGACGCATTTTATAGGGCAGGCGGTGCCGTATTCTTTTTCTTTCGGCCCTAAAATTTCAAACTGGTTGACTACTTTGGCGTTATAGTTAAAATCTTTCAAAAATTTTTCCATTAGCCGTGCTTCATATCCCACCACCAGAATAACTTCCTGATAGCCCGCCTTGTAAATATTGTCCAATAAATAGGCTAAAAAGGGTTTGTCTTTTACGCAGATTAGATGCTTTGACTTTTCTTTTGACAACTCAAGCATGCGCGTGCCCTGACCGGCCGCCGCTATCACAACTTTATTTATTCTCATATCCCAAGTTAAATGCGTTTCTGTTTAATTCTATGTATTTTTGAGGGAACTTTTCTATTGCCCTTAAGGCTGCCTCCTTTGAAATTGGAATTAAATTTTTGGCAACAGCGTATCCAAACAAAAATGTTGAACTGACGACTTCATTTTGCAGATTCTCTTTGCATATTTGGTCTGCGGGCACAATGTGCTTTTCATTTTTTAGGGCTGTAAGCTGGCTTTTAATTTCCTCTCTGCTTATTTCAGCTCCCTGCAATGGCAAGAAAAATTCATTTACCAAAAATTTTGTTTGTTTTCCTGCTGCTTGAGTTTGACGCAAAGCTTCAAGCATTTCCAAAGAAATAACCAGGTCTGCCTTGCCATTTTCAATTAAAGGCGAGTTAACCTTTTTACCGAATCTGATATGTGTTTGCACGCTGCCGCCCCTTTGCGAAAGGCCGTGCAATTCGGACGAGCGAATATCATAGCCGTCAGCCAAAGCCGCCTCATCTATAAGAGTCAGCAATGTAATCACTCCCTGCCCGCCGACTCCGTTGACTATTAAATTAAATGTTTTATCCATTGTTTTGAGCCTTTTTAATTCTTCTTTCCAAAAGCGCGCAAATACGCTTGCAGACAATTACAGAAATTTCTGGTTTTTCCAAAAATTCTTTAACGGTTTCTTCGAGCTCTTTTTGGTTTATCGGGTCAAGGGTTTTTACGTTCTTTACTCCGCAAGCTCTTACAATTTCTTCAATTTTTAACTCTGGAGCAGACGTTTGCATTATTGTTTTACCCATACCAGGATTTGTCTGGTGGCCTGTCATCGCCGTAATTCTGTTGTCCATAACAATCATCAATGGGTTTGACTGGTTGTAAACTGCGTTGATAAGCCCCTCGATGCCCGAATGAAAAAAGGTGCCGTCCCCCATAAATGTGATTACTTTTTGCTTAGGAGAGCTCTTCTTTATTCCATGACCAATTCCAATTGAGCCCCCCATGCAAAACATATAGTCGTACATTGAGTGCGGAGGCAGGGCTCCAATCATATTACAGCCAATATCTCCGCCAAAAATTGTGCCTTCAGGGGCTACTCTTTTTATTGTTGGCAAAATATACCAATATGGGCAACCATCGCAAAGCCTGGCACTTCTTTTCGGCAGGCCCAAATCTTTAACGGAAAACTTTTTAAATTTTTTGCCCGTAATCTTTGCAAGAGCAACAGCTATAAGCTCGGAGGAAAGTTCGCCCACTTCCGGCAAAACATCTTTGCCTGAAATTTTAATTTTTGGGTTTACGTCCTTTGCAATTCTGGCAACCTCTTTTTCGATATATGGATCAAGCTCTTCGGCAATTAAAATTTGTTTTTTATCTTTAATAAAACTGGCAATAAGCTTTTCTGGTAAAGGATAAAAAAATCCAAGCTTTAAAACAGGCAAATCCAAATTTAATTCTTCAAGAGCCTCAAGCGTGTGCAAAAAGGAAATCCCTGAAGCAATAACTCCGATTTTTCCATTTTTACCCAAAACTTTATTAGCTTTTGACTTTTCAGCAAATGCCTGTATCTTCTTTGTTTTTTCCAAAAGCTCTTTGTGCATTTGGAGAGTTCGGGGAGGCATTGTTGAAAACCTATGCGGGTCTTTTACAAAGTTTCCCTGCCCGGCTGGAACCTTAACGGCGGATGGCTCATAATTTACAACTGCCCTTTGGTGAGCTGCCCTTGTTACGCTTCGCAAAATTACAGGGGTGTTGAATTTTTCAGAGATTTCATAGCCTAATTTTGTAAAATCATAAACCTCCTGAGGGTCACAGGGCTCCAAAACCGGAATATGGCTCAAAAAAGCATACCCCCTCGAGCTTTGCTCAGACTGCGCCGAGCTCCAGCAACCTGGGTCATCACCAATAAAAATTACCATTGGCGCCTTGGTTCCTGTATATGCCAAAGGCAATAACGCATCAGAGCACACATTTATGCCAAAGCTTTTCATATTTACAAGACTTTTTATTCCGGAAAAACTGGCTCCAATAGCGGCTTCCAAGGCTGTTTTTTCGTTTGATGACCACTCAACATATACCCCCTCTTCTTTTGCGATTTTGGCGAAGTCGTCCCCAATTTCAGCTGAAGGACAACCTGGGTATCCCGAAACAAACCCCACCCCCGAAGCCAAGGCCGCCTTAATAATTGCGTCGTTACCAAGTAAAATTTCTTTCATATTAGATGACAATATTAATTAATTTATCAAAAACAAAAATAACTTTTTTAATTTCTTTGTCGCTAATTTGCTGTTTAATTTTTTCCGAAGCCTTAACAATCCTTTCCACTTGCGCCTGCGACAGCCCCGGCTGCATTTCTATCTTGTCCCTTACTTTTCCGTTTACCTGCACAATCATTATAATCTTTTCCGATCCAATAAGCTTTTCATCATACTTGGGCCATTTTTGCTCGCAACAAAAACCTTTCAGATTTAAGCTGCTCCAAAGTTCCTCTGATAGGTGCGGGGCAAAAGGGCTTAAAATTTTTAATAAGGCCTCCAAATCTTTTTTGTCCAATCCTTTTTCGCAAGCACTCCACTCGTTGGAAAATTCCATCAGACAACTAATGGCTGTGTTAAATTTCATCGCCTCAATATCTTCCGTAACTTTTTTGATTGCCTTATGGAGCTCGCGCTTTACGTTCTCGTCTGTAGCCGACGTCAACTCATTGGCCAAAACCAGTTTATAAATTTTTTCCAGGAAGCGGCGTGAGCCCACCACTCCTTTTGTGTCCCATGGTATCTGTTGCTCAAACGGGCCCATAAACATTTCATAAATACGCAAAGTATCAGCACCCCATTCTTTTACAACAGCATCAGGGTTTATGACATTGCCCTTAGATTTTGACATCTTAATTCCGCCCTCGCCTAGCACCATACCGTGGGAAGTTCTCTTTTTATAGGGCTCGGGCCCCAAAGCTGTCGGGACCGCTTTTATATCCCATAAAAATTTGTAAACAAACCTTGAATACAACAAATGTAACGTCGTATGCTCCATTCCTCCGTTATACCAGTCAACGGGCATCCAATATTTCAGCAATTTTCTTTCTGCAAGCTCTTTGTTGTTTTTTGGGTCTGTATATCTCAAAAAGTACCAATTACTGCCTGCCCAGTTTGGCATTGTGTCGGTTTCTCTTTGGGCCGGGCCTTTACACTTGGGGCATTTTGTATTTACCCAATTTTTAATTGCCGCCAAAGGGGATTCTCCAGTATCAGTGGGTTTGTATTTTTTAACTTTAGGCAGCTCCAAGGGCAAATCTTTTTCATCTAACGGCTGCCAGCCGCACTTTTGACAATACACCATTGGAATGGGCTCACCCCAATAGTGCTGCCTGGAAAACACCCAATCTCGAAGTTTATAATTTATCTGGGGCTCAGACAGACCCTTTGTATTCAGCCATTTTGCAATTTCAAAACGCGCCTTATTTGAATCCATTCCATTGAACTCGGCTGAGTTATACAATATTCCATCACCCTCATAGCACTCTTCCAAATTTTTAACTTTAAGAGCAAGTTCCGCGTCTTCTGGTTCAATGGATGTTCGCAGAGGCAGGCTGTATTTTTTAGCCATTTTAAAATCACGGCTGTCGTGGGCATCGGCGAACACGGCTCCTGTCCCATAGTGACCCAAAACAAAATCAGCCACCCACACTGGCATGTCTTCGCCTGTTGCCGGATTTGTGGCAATAATTCCTTTTAATTGCACTGATGTTATTTCTTTGTTTTGATTGGTCCTGTCTGCATCTGAAATGTTTTTTGCGGTTTTTCTGTATTCTAAAACCTCATCAATATTTTCTATTTTTGTTTTGTTTTTATCAATAAAATCATGTTCAGGACTCAAAACCAAAAATGTGCCGGAAAATATTGTATCTATTCTGGTTGTAAAAACTTTAATCGGTTCATCGGATCCTGCAACCTTAAACTTTAAAAGATTTCCATGTGACTCGCCTATCCAGTCTTTTTGCTGGGTTTTGACTCTCTCGGGAAAATTAATCAAATCCAAATCTTTTATCAGTCTGTCGGCGTATTTTGTGATCTTTATCATCCATTGCTCTTTCTCCCTTTTTTGCACCTCGGTGCCGCACCTTTCACATTTTCCCGAAACCACTTCTTCATTTGCCAAACCAATTTTACAGCTTGGGCACCAGTTGATGTCAATTTTGTCTTTGTAGGCTAAGCCACTCTTAAACAGCTGTACAAAAATCCACTGTGTCCATTTGTAATATTTGGGGTCTGTGGTATTTATTTCACGGCTCCAATCAAATGAAAGCCCCAGGCTCTTCATTTGTCTTCGAAAATTATCCGTGTTTTTTTTGGTAACCACCGAAGGGTGGACCCCCTTTTTTATGGCAAAGTTTTCAGTGGGTAGGCCAAAAGCGTCCCAGCCCATTGGATACAAAACATTAAACCCCTGCATTCTTTTCTTCCTGGCCACGATATCCAGGGCAGTATAGCTTCGGCAGTGGCCTACATGCAATCCATCGCCCGATGGATATGGAAACTCAACCAAAAGGTAAGTTTTCCTCTTTTTTGACTTGTTTTTGGCCGCAAAAACAGCGGATTTATACCACTTGTCCTGCCACTTTTTCTCTATCTGTTTTGGACTATATTTTTTCATGATTTAATATCATGATAACATAACTGCCAAATTTTTGAAGCCCAATTTAAAAGCCGCCACAAGGCGGCTTTTTTGTCAAATACCAAATAATTCCTTTGCGTTTTGATAGGTTTGACTACTAACCTCTTCAAACGATATACCACGTAATTCGGCAATCCTTTGAATAACATGCTTTACAAATACAGGCTCATTTCTTGCGTCTTTTCCCTCATGAGGCGGGGTTAAATATGGGCAATCTGTTTCTGTAAGTAGCCTTTCTAACGGGGCTTTTTTTATGGTTTCATCAATGTCAAACTTAAAAATAATCCCATTGATGCCTAAATAAAATCCCATATCCAAATATTTTTGGGCGTCTTGCCAGGTTCCGGTAAAGCAATGTATCACCCCTTTTAAGTTTCTTTTGCTTAAAATCTCTATGGTGTCGTCATGCGACATCCTGCAATGCACTATGACGGGCAAACTAAGCTCTGCTGCCAAATCAAGCTGCTTTTCAAAAACTTCTTTTTGCAGCTTTTTAAATTCTTCCAAACGTGTTTTTGTTTTGGGCCTGTAATAATAATCCAGACCGACTTCACCAATCGCAACAACTTTTTTATTTTTTGCCAGTTCCCTATATTTTTTAATATCCAACTCCTCCCCTAATGGGGTAAAATTTCCCTCATCTTCATCTGTGCGCAGTTTTAATAGATCTGTTTTAATGTGCACCGGGTGCAGCCCTATGGCCGCAAAAATATTCTCATTTTGATCAGCTAATTCAACTGCTTTTTTTGAAGTTTCATACTTGGTGCCAACGTCAATGCAAACAACTCCCTGTCTCAGGGTTCTTTTTAAAACTTCTGACCTGTCATCATCATATGCCTTAAAATTTAAATGCGAATGTGTGTCTGCAATCATACATAAATATTATCACAACAAAAAAAAGTGGCAAACACTTTTTAGGGTATTTGCCACAAGCAATGGGATTGCGGATCGGATTTCAATTAGGCCGTGGGGCCTGGTGCGGGGGGTTGTTGGGCCGGATCGTCCGGCTGATTGGGCGTCGCCTTGTTGGCCTTTTCCAGGTCGATCGCGTCCTGCACTTCCCTGCGATGGACAGGAATCTCCTTGGGGGCCTCGACTCCAAGGCGAACTTTGTCGCCTCGGATCTCAACGACAACAACGGTAATGTCGTCGTTGATAATAATAGCTTCGTTCTTTTTGCGGGAAAGAACCAACATCTTAGACTCCTTTCTAGGGTCTTTTTCTTGGGGGGCTTGAAACTGCCGCAAGTCGTCATGACCTGCAAAGAGCTATTTCAAGCATAACAAACTTTATATAATTTGTCAATGGTAAGCTTATTGAAGTTTTGGGAACAAAATCCCTGCCTTACCCGTTTTTACGGCCTCCTCAATTTTTACCGAAGTAGTCGGCGTAAAAGGGGCCAGCATTACTGAAATTTCGTTTAGAGCAACAAACAGATCGTTTATAATCCTCGCGTCTTTTGTCTGCCAAAGTTTTTGGTCATTTATGTATTTGTCGCAGTAGCCTATAAGCTCCCATATAGCAATCAAGGCCTCATTAAACTTAAAGTTATCTATGGCTGCTTTGTATTTCGCTTTTGTTTCTTTTATTTTTTGATTTGTTGCTTCGCTTGCCTCCGCCCTTTTAATTTGTAGGCCTTTTGCAATTCCAAGAGTTCTGGCAACGAGATTTCCGATGCCTCCCGCCAAGTCTGCGTTATATCTTGTTTCAAACTTTTCATATGTAAAGTCGCCATCCTCAGCAGATGGGATTTCGCGCAGTAAAAAGTATCTAACGGCATCCACCCCGTATTTGTTGACCAGCTCAAACGGGTCAACAACATTGCCCAAAGACTTTGACATTTTCTGCCCTGCCACGTTTATAAACCCGTGCACAAAAATTGTCTTGGGCAAATCCAAGTTGGCCGACAAAAGCATTGTGGGCCAATAAATGGCGTGAAATTTTACAATGTCTTTGCCAATGCAGTGCGCGTCAGCTGGCCAATATTTTTTAAATTTTTCCGGGTCGTCTGCATATCCCACCGCGGCAATATAGTTTGGCAAAGCATCCTGCCATACATACAAAACCTGGCTGTCATCTCCTGGCACAGGCCAGCCCCAGTATTTTTCTTTTGTCCTTGAAAAACTCACGTCGTCCATTCCTTGGTCTATCATTCCTAAAACTTCATTTTTTTTGGACTCTGGGATTACTTTTATTTTTTCCGACGCAATCAATTCCCTGACCTCGGGCAAATATTTTGAAAGCTTAAAAAAATAGTTTTCTTCCTCAATAACCTCAACGGGCTTTTGGTGTATTATGCATTTGCCGTCAACCAATTCTTTTTCTGTTTTAAAGGCTTCGCAGCCCGGGCAATAAAACCCTTTGTATTTCTTTTTGTAAATATCGCCCTGTTCAATATATTTTTGCCAAAGCTTGTAAACAGATTCCTTGTGTCTAACTTCGTCGGTAGTTCTTATAAAATCCGTGTTTGAAATATTTAAAACATTTGCAAGCTCTTTAAATTTATCCGACATTTCGTCGGCAAACTCCATTGCCGTTTTGCCGGCAGCCTCGGCAGCCCTTAAAGTCTTTAGTCCGTGCTCATCGGTGCCAGTCGAAAAATAAACATCTTCGCCAAGAGCTTTGTGGTATCTGGCCAATACATCTGCTTGTATTATTTCCAAAGCAAAACCAATGTGCGGCGAAGCATTTGTATATGGTATGCTGGTTGTAATATAAAATTTCTCTGGCATAATAAATATTATATAATTCTATTACTTTTTTATTAAATTTCAATGATTTTACTTACTCACCTTTTGGCCGGAGCTGTAATTGGCACAAAAATAAAAACTTTATGGGCCGCCATCGCCCTATCTATAATAGGCCATTATTTACTGGATTCAATACCCCATTCAGAATACAGCATTAAAAATATTGAAGAAAAGCAATGGAAAAAATCCTACATTGACTTTATAAAAGTTTTTATGGATTTTTGCCTTGGCGTTTCCATCATATTTTTGCTGTCGGACAACTCTCCGGCGGTTTACATTTGCGCTTTTGCAGCCATAATACCTGATGGCATGGCCCTGTTGAGCCGAGTCTTCGGGTTTAAAATTTTAAAGTGGCACGACCGATTTCATCACGGCCAGGTGCACAAATTAAAAAACAAAATCTCCGACTCTGGGAGATTTTTTGTGCAGACAACAATAGTTGCTATTTTGGTCATTTTGTTATTCTAATATCTCTCTGTTTTTTTCTATCAGTTCTTTTGTAAACTCATAAATTATTCCGGCTATCGGCACGATAAATATTGTGCCCAAAAATCCAAATACCTGGGCCCCAAAAAGCAATGAAATTAACACCAGCACCGGCGGAAGGTCTATCATCTTTTTCATTAAAAATGGCGTCAAAAGATTGTTTTCCACTCCCTGCACTGCCCAGACTGCAAGCAAAACATATAATGTAACAAGCCAGGAACCCGAGGAAACCATAACAAACACAACCAGCAATATTGCCATAGACAATGGCCCGATGTATGGAATAAAGTTTAAAACTCCTGCTAAAAAAGCCAGCAAAAGGGCATACTTTACATCAAACACATAAAAAACCACAAAGCTTGCCAAGCCCACAAAAAGACAGGCGATTATTCTGGCCCCGAACCAGCCGGCCACTTTCGTCTGCGACTTTTCAAAAAATGATACCACCCTGTTTTTGTATTTTGGCGGGAATATAAATGCCAAAAACCTCTCAGGTCCCCTGTCTTCCAAAGACAAGAAAAACGATATTGTTAAAATGATAATTGTGGAAGACACCCCTCCAAAAAAAGCCATCAGGGCGCTAACCACTCCCTTGGAACTTTGTTCCAAGCCCGTTGCCAATGATCCGGTCAAGCCCATAAATCCTTGAGACAAATCAATGCCAAATTGGTCAAGTAACGGGCTTATTTTATTAAGATAAGTGGGCAGATTACCGCCAAACTCGCGAAGCTCAATAATAAATATTGGAGCCGTAAGATAAATCAGGATTCCCAAAATTCCCAAAATTCCCACATAGACAAAAACTATTGCCAGCATTTTCGGCACCCTAAATTTTCTTATTGCGTTAATGGCCGGGTCCAGCAGTACAGATATTGCCAGTCCGAAGAAAAACCAAAGCACGATGTTTCTTGCCAAGTAAATAAAATACAAAGCAAAAACAGCCACGAAAATCTTGATTATGGTTTTCCAGGAAATGTCCAATAATTGGCTTGATTCCATAATGCGGCTTTATAGATTTAATAATTTTTGCAGGCTGTCTTTAGCGGACTCTTCCAATGGACCAATCACCGCCAAATTTATCTTTTGAGATTTAAAAATATCCTCTGCTACTTTCTTTATATCATTTACAGAAACTGCGTCAATCTTGGCAAATTTTTCTTCGGGGCTAAGCACTTCTTTTTCTAACAATTCTTGCATTCCATAAAAGCTGGCTTGTACGTCAGAGGCATCCAATGACAACGATGTTATCCCCTTTAAATACTCTTTTGCTTTTTGGAGCTCTTTTTCAGAAACAATATTGTCTCTCAGATCTTTATATTCCTCTACTATAAGCTGGGCAGCCTTTTCCAAATTTTTGTGGTCAATGCCAGCCTGCGTCACCAAAAATCCTGAATCAGTCAGCGTTTCGGCCGAAGTGTGTATTGAATATGCCAGGCCGTTTCTTTCACGTACCTTGATAAAAAGCCTTGAACTCATATTTCCCCCCAAAATAATTGCCAGCAACGCCAAAGCATATTTTCTTTCATCAAATAAGTCATATGCCCTCACCCCCAGACAAAAATGAGTCTGGTCGGTTTTTTTATGATGAACCAAAACTCCCGGCTCATCTTGATGTTCCACCACTTTTTCTTTTTGGTTGGCTGCTGCCTCATGGCCCTTTTCAAAAAGCTTTGAAATTTTATCTGTAATGTCTTTTTCGTTTATGCCCCCTGCCACGCAAATAATAGTATTGGCGGGCGAATAATGCGACCTGAAATATTCCACAATCTTTTCCCTGGTAAAACTTTTTATGTTTTCTTTCGGACCGATTGTCTGCCATCCCGCCGGCGTATCGCCATACAGAAGCTCGTTCCATAACTCTTGCACATAAGCTCTTGGCGTATCCAAATACATATTTGCCTCTTCTATTATGACGCCCTTTTCCCTTTCAATTTCTTCGGCATCAAATTTAGAATTTAAAAATATATCCGAAATCCAATCTAAGGCCGTGTCTACGTGCTTTTTATCAACTTTTGCCCAATATCCTGTAATTTCATTGCCGGTAAAAGCATTGTATTCGCCCCCTATGCTGTCCAAAGTTTCTGAAATATCCAAAGTTGTAGGACGCTTTTGGGTGCCCTTGAAAAACATATGCTCCAAAAAATGTGAGATGCCGTTTATATCTTTTGTTTCGTATTTTGACCCTGTGCCCACTAAGATTAAAACTGTCACAGAGTTCGCCGAATCCATCGGCACGGTTATGAGCCTCAACCCGTTTTCTAGCGTTGTTTTTTTGAACATATTTTATTTTTTAAATTAACGTAGCGATATATTGTTTTTTAGGTCTTCAATTTGCACCCTTTCCTGACTTGCGGTGTCGCGGTGGCGGATTGTGACAGTGTTATCCTCAAGAGTTTGAAAGTCAACTGTCACGCAATATGGCGTGCCTATTTCATCTTGGGAATAGTAAAACTTGCCGATGTTCCCCCTATTGTCAAAGTCTGATGGAAAATCTTTTTTCAAATTTTGGTATATCTCTTTTGCCTTGCCAACGAGCTTTTCATCGTTTTTCTTAATGCATGAAACAGCCACTTTATATGGCGCCAGGCCTGGCTTTAACTTTAAAATAATTCTGTCGCCATCTTCTGAGTACGCGTCAAGCAAAACGGCTAAAAATGACCTGTCCACTCCAAGCGAAGGCTCAATCACATGCGGATAAATTTTTTCTTTAGTATCTGCGTCTTCATATGGAGGCTCGGAATAATGTCTTTTTAAGTCAAAATCCGTGCGATATGCCATACCATACAATTCTTTCTGTCCAAAAGGATATTTATATTCAAAGTCAATTGTTTTTTTGGAATAGTGAGCAAGTTCCCCTGGCGCGATATCATTCTCAAAAATATTCTCTTTTTTAAGACCTAATATGTCAGTCATCCAGCTCCACATTTCTTGCCGCCACATTTCAAAAGCTTTCTGCCAATCCTCGGGCTTTACAAAATACTCTATTTCCATTTGTTCAAATTCTCGGGTGCGGAAAATAAAATTACCGGGGGTGATTTCGTTGCGAAAAGCCTTTCCGATTTGGGCAATCCCAAATGGCAACTTTTTTCTGCTTGTCTGCAAAACATTTTTAAAATCCACAAAAATTGCCTGGGCCGTTTCTGGCCTCAAATACACAACCGCATTTTCGTCTTCAACCGGTCCCAAAAATGTTTTAAGCATCAGGTTAAATTGTTTTGCCGGTAATAGTTCTCCTCCGCAGTCCGGACATTTTTTTTCTTGAAGCTGGTCTTCTCTGAATCTGTGGTGGCATTTTTTACACTCAACCAAGGGGTCGGAAAAATTTTCCAAATGGCCGGAATTTTCCCAAACTTTGGGGTTCATAATCAAGGCTGCATCCAAACCCACCATATCGTCTCTCTGCAAAACAAACTTTTTCCACCAAGCCGCTTTTATGTTGTTTTTAAGTTCGACTCCCAAGGGCCCATAATCCCATGAGTTTGCCAATCCCCCGTAAATTTCAGAACCCGGAAACACAAATCCCCGCCTCTTGCAAAGCGAAATTACCTTTTCCATTAAATCGTTTTGTTCTTGTTTTTTCATCTTGTGATATTAACTTTTAAAATCAATTATGGCAATGGCTCAAAATTGTGGAACTGCCATGTGTCTTTTTCAACCTTGCTTTTTGGATTTTCGGCAAAATAAACTTGGCGGTTTTGCAAAGGGGTCCAATCTGATGGCGTTGAAATAAAATCTCCAAGATATGGCTTTGCAATCTCCAAAACATAGTCATGTGGCAAATCATCGGGCAAGCATAGTCCCTTTTTGGGGTTTTCTATCATCCACCTTGTTGCCCCTATAATTCCGGCAGCCACTTGTAATGTTGTCGGATTGCGTCCGGGGGCCAGTTCTCTTGTTTTCTCAATACTTAAAGATGTGCCTGTCCACCAGCTGCCGAACACATGCCCCATCAGCAAGGCTCCCAAAATATCTTTGCCTGAGACGATTTCATTGTCTTGCAAAATTCTCATTTTGGGCTGCATCCTGTATCTTCTCGCTCTCAATTCAGCCAAAGACGAAAGCGCCTCATGACAAGGCATATATACATAGTGAACTGTCGGCCTATAAATCGGCTTGCCGAATTTCCAAACAGTCAGCCTGTCAGAAATTCCGAAGGCTTCGCCATGTCGGATTATCATACCCTCAATCTCTCCGACCTCGGGCACCCATGAGCGCGCCCAGGTATTAATGCCCATTCTTGCCAAAAATATTTGATTTTTGGGCCCATATGGCGGCTTAAATGCTAAATCAGGGAGTTTCTTTTCGTGCGTGCCCCAACCCATCTCGCAAGTTGCCACTCCCTCCTCGCGCAACCCCTCAATACTCCAGGTATTTACAAATTCATCAACTTCCTTTGGCCTGTTTGTGATTTGCGTATCTCTTTCAGAGCAATGAATGACTTTTACTCCAAGAACCTGAGCCAATCTTGCAAAATCTTTTTTGCCGGAATATTCTTTTATCTTTTCTATATCTTTTTTACTGCAAGCTGCCTCTTCAATTGCTTTTTTTGCAATATCTAAGAGTCCTTGTTTTACAAAATGTGAAATAAGTCCTGGGTTTGCCCCATGATCAACGATGGCCGTTGTTGAGTCTTCGGGCCAGGATTCTGTCATCTGGCGTAGTTTCATCTGCCTCCAATAAAGAGTTTTATCAAAAGTGTGTTTTGATTCGTTTGGATTCCAGCTCTCTACCGAAGTGTTAATATACAATGTATTATGGTCGTGGCACCACTGCAAAATGTCATTGGCTCCGATGTTCCAGGCCAAATCAACCACCAGCCCGTTGCTGCCAACATGGTTGTTCAAGATTTCACTTAAATTTTCTTTTGTGATTTTTTCTTGAAAAAATTTAACCCCTGTATTAACAAGAGGCCTTATCTTTTGCGATTTGTCTTCAAGGTCTATAACTGTTATATTTTCTCTTGAGATTTCAATGTGTTCTAAAATTACCGGCACGGTGCACTGAGAGACGGCTCCATACCCGATAATCAAAATTCTGTTTTCAAATTTTATTTTTTCTGCCATTTTAACGAACTTTTGATATGCTTATTTATTTTATCACTCCCGAATTTACGCCACTGATTGATGAGTTGGCAACCGAGTTTGTAAATTGATTTTCCCCTGATACAGAGGCTGACCCTATTAACGGGGCCACTGCGCCTTTTTGAGAAGCAGTGGGTGTTAATGCAACCTGAAAATATAATGCCACAGGGTCCCCGCTTACTCCTGTGCCAGCAGATATATCGCCCGCTGACCAAACTATTTCGCGACTCACAGAGTCAAATGAAAAATTAGAAGTTTCTGTTGTGGGTAAAATTCGCCCAGTCAAACTGACATTAGGCGGAAGGGTTGCTTTTACTTTTACATTTTTCATGTCGCTGGAATAGTTTGAAATACTCCATGCAATTGTGTAAAGGGTTTGTCTTCCTGCAACCTGAAAATCTGCATTGTTTGCATCATCGGGATCGGCTGTTTGCGAAATCATAAGGCCCGAGCTCACTTTGATGCTGAAATTTTTTGTTATCTGAGAAATATTGACTTGGTCGGCTATCATCATTTTTTCGGGGTTGGAATCCGCTGGCGCAAAATTATCTTTGACCTTTACGTAGAAATCCACACTTGCCTCGTCTTGAACTTCAACCCTTCTCAATTGCGGCACCTCTTTCCAGTCCCACACTATCATATTTCCATTTGGCTGCACCTGACCCGACCCAGACTTTAAAGATGATATATCCAAGGCATCGCCATTCATCGTTGCTATTATATATAGATTTTCAAAAGGCGAGCTGCCGATATTGCGAAAAAATATTTGGTAGTGCAATGTTTCCCCCGGCGAAGCCACATAATCAGATGAGCCATTAACCTGCTGGGAAATATAAAGCATCGATTGCGTTGTTTGCACCTGGGCCGTTGCTTCTTTGATGACTATAAAATTTCCGTTTTTCCACATCCCCAACTGGGCCAAAAGAGTAAGGCTGTCAGCTGCGTCGCTGCTTATTTTTCCCGTGATGGATATTCTGCCCCCTTCGGCTTTTTTTAACGCGGCCAGCTTCCACTCTTGATTGTCTATTGAGGATGGAGAAGCTGATTTTATTTCAAACCCTGCCACGGGTGCTATTTTTATGCTTAGGCCTTCAAGCTGATAATCCACATTTGAAAAATAATTCAGAGAGTATTGCAACTCTTTGCCTTTTTCTGCTTTTGTTGAGACATCAAAATCTAAGGTTATAGGGGTGTCGGCAATCTTTGTGGTAAATGTTGTATCTGATTCATATCTTACGGACAAATTTTTTGGCTTGTAGGAAAGATATGCTTTCAAAACTTTTAAGTCGTCTTGCTTGCCCACCAGCCTGGCTTTTACTTTTATAAAATCTTCCCCTCCCGGGTAAATATCGCCAAGCTCCTTGGTTACCCTCGCCTTTCCATCGTCGGTTAATGAATTATCAGGCAGATCTACTGTCAGCTTTGGGCTTTCCAAAACAAAATTGCCGTTGTTTTTGTATTTTATCGTGTATTCTACTTCCTGGCCGAGGTTGGCAGAATCGGGACCCAGAATTTCCAGCTTTAAAATCTGCTTTGAAAATGCGCCCTCTCTGTACACCCAAAATCCCACAAATCCCAAAACCAAAATTAGAAATAAAATTAAAAAAATTATTATTTTTTTGCTCATATTATTATATGATAGCTTATTTGTCAGCTAAATAAAAATAATACTCATTTGAAATTTCTGCCAGCTGGGCAAAAGAGTTTCGGCCCATTTTTATTCTGGAAAACGCATGCCAGTCCTGACCGGTAATAATTCTTAAAACCTTAACTATATCAGGCCCTATCTTTTTAAATTTTTTGTTAAACTCCTGGCACTTCGGGCATATTACCCCTCCCTCTTTGCATGAAAAAGAAAGCTTTTCAGGGTCTAAGCCGCAAGAGCAATGACTGCACCTTGCAAGCTCCGGCCTAAAACCCAATATGCAAAAATAATTCCACAAAAAGTAATAATACAAATAATCGCACTGGCTTGCCTTCAAATTTTCCGAGTTTAATATATCAAAGATTTCTTTTATGAACAAAAGCAGCTGAGGGTCTCTTTCCTGGCCTTTTATTATCTCATCAATTGATATTGCTATTCTGCTGGCGGTCTCAAACCTTTTTGGCGAGCTGATTATCCTGCTAAACTTTTGCAAGGCTATGGCGTCTGTAAGAGTTTTTTTGGCCTTGCCTTGCACAAATTCAATATCAACAAAAGAAAAAATATCTATCTGGCTTTTTAATTTTGAAGAGCTTTTTTTGACTGCTCTGGCAAAAACATTTATCCTGCCGAAATCCTCGGTAAAAACAGAAAAAAACCTGTCGGCCTCGCCAATATCTTCTTTTTTAAAAACAAATCCGCTTGTCGCCAGCTGCGTTGCCATAAGCTATTTTGGAGTATTGTCTTTTTTTTCCAACTCCTGCAAAAATTTCAACTCCTTGCCCAACTTTGCCTTTTTGGCAAAATCCGTTTCGGCAATTTTTTCCGACCTTAGGCGCCTTATTGTTCTGTCATATTCCTGACGATTTATCGTCTCTCCAAATCTTTTCGGAAAATCCTTTTTTTCTATTAAGGACTTTTTATTCTCAGAAAGAGGTTTTGACTGCCCAATCCTAATATCGGATTTTTTAAGAATATCCCTAAATTGTGACCTAGGTATCTCGGGCTGTTTATCAAATAATGCCATGATATTTATGCTTTCTCTATCTTTAATAATAATTTTTGCTCAGAATCCTTATTGATATGAATGTCTTTTGCGTGGACCTCTTTGCAGATTATATTTTTGTTTTTTTGTACTACAGATGCCAGATTTTCTTGGGCGACCAAATCTACGAAAATCTCATCAGCGGGCCTTAGCCCTGCATTTTTTCTTTCTTCCTGTATAGACCTTATTATTTCCCTTACTTGCCCCTCTTCTTTCAATTCTTCGGTGATGTTTGTATCAAGCTCAATTTCTTTTTCTATTTTATCATCAAAAATAATTTCTTTGACATTTATCTCGTCTTTTATCAAATAATGCAATCTGTCTGAAATTTTATTCTTTATTTTCAAACTGCCAAGAGGCTGCTTTACTTTGATGCCGTCTGCCTGCCTCTGCGCCAACGCCAAATTGACCACATTTCTAACTTCTTGCATTTTTGCCGCCAAATCATAATTTATCTTTTTTTCATCTGCAACAGGCCAAGCTGCCAGATGAACGCTTTCTTTTTCGCCGTCTTCTTTTACGGCACCAAAAAGATAATCTGCAAAAAACGGTATTGCCGGCGCCGTCACCAAGGCAATATTTTTTAAGACGAATCTTAAGGTTGCCAAAGCGTCTGTTTTATCTTGGCTATCTTCTTTAAACCTGTCGCGGCTGCGCCTTAAATACCAAACAGAAAGGTCGTCGATAAAATCCGTCAAAGGCCTGGTTGCCAAATCCAACCTGTAACCCTCATAAGCTTCTGTGATATTTTTTATCAGCTCGTTTAATCTGGAAATTATCCAGGCATCAAGCAGATTTTCGCTTTTATCCGATGCTGCGGTTTCATTTTTGTAAAGCTCGTAAAAAGACAACACATTATAAAGCCTGCCAATATTTTTATTGGCAATCTCGGCCACTCCTTTTTCAGAAAAAGCCAAGTTTTCAGCCTGTACGGCCGGCGAGCTGAGTATATAAAATCTCATTGCATCAGCCCCGTATTTTTCTATAAGTTCAACAGGGTCAGGATAATTTTTCAGCTTTTTAGACATTTTTTTTCCGTCTTCTGATAAGACAATTCCTGTTGTGTTGCAGTTTAAAAATGCTGGTTTATCAAACAGGGCGCCAGCTAAAACATGCAAATAATAAAACCACGCCCTTGTCTGATCTTGGGCTTCTCCTATAAAGTCTGCCGGAATCGGCCTTTTTGTTGCAAATGGCATAGACCCAGAGTCAAACCAAGTATCCAAAACATCTGGCACTCTTTTCGCCGTTCCTTTGCAGTCGCATTCAAAACTGACCTCATCTGCAATGTCTTTGTGCAAATCCTCAATCATAACTCCGCTTGCCTCCTTTAACTCTGCGGCTGAACCAAAAACAAATTCTTTTTTGCATTTTTCGCATCGCCAAATAGGAATTGTGTTCGCCCAAAATCTTTGTCGCGAAATAGACCAATCGCGAGCCCCTGCCAGCCACTGGCCAAACCTGCCCTCTTTAATGTGCGCGGGCACCCAATTTATATTTTCGGCTGTTTTTAAAAGCAAGTGCTTTATTTTTTCAACCGCCACGAACCAAGAACTTGTTGCATAATTCAACAAGGCCGTGTCGCATCGCCAGCAGTGAGGGTAGCTGTGGGTGTATTTTTCAAAACTAAACAACAAACCTTTTTCTTCCAAATGTTTAACAATGGTTAGATCTGCCTCGCGTATTTCTTCGGGTTTGTCTTTTGCCCTTGGTTTTAAATCAAGACCTGCAAATTCTCCCATTTCTTCTTTAAAAGTTCCGTCCATTTTCACATGTTGCACAAACGGCAATTCCTTTTCCTTGCCCAAGGCCATGTCATCTGCGCCAAAAGCCGGGGCGATATGCACAATGCCTGTGCCGTCTTCTGTGTTTACAAAGTCAGCCGCATAAACTTTCCAACCGTTCTCCCTGTTTTTTAAATTTTCGTCCTTGGCATAATTGTCGAATAAAGGTTCGTATTCTAACCCAACCAAATCTTTACCTAAGACTTCTTTTTCTATTTTATATTCCTTGCCTTCAAAAACTTTTTCGACTCTTTCTTTTGCCAAAATGTATTTTTTACCTTCAAAGGAGACAAAAACATATCTTATTTTTCCGCCTACTGCCAGGGCCACATTTCCGGGTAGAGTCCATGGAGTTGTTGTCCAGGCCAAAAAATAGGTATTATCCTGGCTAACAACTTTGAACTTTAAAGTCGCCGACATATCTTTTATATCTTTGTACCCCTCGGACACTTCACCTTGGCTCAAAGTGGTCTCGCATCTTGGGCAGATGTGCATGCTTCGGTAGTCTTCATATATAAGGCCCTTTTTATAAAGCTCTTTAAATGCCCACCATTCAGCTTCCATATAATCAAAATCCATTGTGCGGTAGGGATTTTTCATATCAGCCCACCTGCCAAACCTTGGGATTATCGTTTCCCAATCGTGTATAAAAGTAAAAATTTTCTGGCGGCACAGGTCGTTAAATTTTTTAACACCCATTGCCATAATATCTTTTTTGCTTTTTGAGCCCAGTTCTTTTTCAACAATGTTTTCAATGGGAAGGCCATGGCAGTCCCAACCCCATTGCCTTTCAACGAAAAACCCTTGCATTGTTTTGTAGCGGGGAATTGCATCCTTGATTGCCGATTGCAAAAGATGCCCATAATGCGGAGTGCCTGTGGCAAACGGAGGCCCGTCATAAAATACAAAAGGCTTTTTGCTTTCAGTCGCCTGTAAAGATTTTTCAAAAATCTTTTTTTCCTGCCAAAATTTCAATATTTTATTTTCTTCTTCTGAAAAATTATACGGCATTTTTTTCTTTTAAAATACGACTACTTATAACTCTATTAAATCTCCTGTGTCGGGATACAAATTATTTTCTTTTACTTTTCTGGTCGCCAAAAATTCATCTGCGGTTTTGGCCCCTTTTGAATAGGCCGCCCATAGCCACAAAGGCTCGCCATGGCTTATAATCAAAATATTTTTATTTTGGTATTTTGTTTCAACATCTTTTAAAAAGCTTGTTATTCTTTCTAAAATATCCACCCAGTTTTCGCCGCCGTTGGGGCGGCTTTCCAATCCCAATTTTTTAATCAGAAAAAAGTCGTCATACACAGAAGTGGGCTGGCCTGCAAATTCTCCCATTTTCATGTCTACCAATCTGTCATCATATATAATTTGGCTGCCTAAAATGTCTGCTGCAATTTTGGCCGATTGCCTGGCCCTCAATAACGGGGAAGAAAAAATTATATCAATATTTTTTTCTTTTAAATTCTTAGCCTGTTTTGCGATTTTGTCTTGCCCCTCTTTTGTAATTTCCAAAGACAAATACTCCTGGTCTGAATAAATTTTATCTATATTGTCTCTTTGAAAAATTGTCTGGCCGTGGCGTAGCAAAAAATATTTGTTTTTTGTTTCCATCTTATTTTTTACATTCTCTCTGGAGCCGATAACCCCATCAAATCCAATGTATTTTTAAAAACTATTTTAGCCGACGACACAAGTTGCAATCTTGCCTCGGTTAACTTTTTATCTTCGGAAATCACTTTGCAATTTTCATAAAATCTATGGAAAGATTCTGCCAGCTCAAGAGCATACTGGGGCAGCCTTTGAAGCTGGTAATCATTTGAGCTGTCTTCAACAACTTCTGAAAATTTCAAAAATTCTCGCATCAAGTTAAGCTCGCTTTCATCTTTAAGCTGACCCAAATCAATATTTTGTTTTTTTGATTTTGGAGCCTTCTTTAATATTGAACAGATTCTGGTATAAGCATATTGAACCTTAAAAACAGGGTTTTTTTCCGACTTTTCCTTTGCCAGATTCAAATTAAAATTCATATGTGTGTTCAGCCCTGTCATTAAAAAGAAAAATCTGGCGACATCTGCGCCCACCTCCTCGAGGAGCTCGTCAATTGTCACATAAGTGCCCGCTCGCTTTGACATTCTGACCTCTTGGCCATTTTCAAAAAGTTTTACCAGCTGCAAAATAATGATGTCTATTTTATTCTTGTCATATCCCATAGCGGACACCGCTGCTTTTAGCCTAGCAACATATCCATGATGATCAGCTCCGACAAAAAGGATAAGCTTAGTAAATTTCCTCTGAAATTTATTTCTCAGATAGGCGATATCCGAAGCGAAATACGTCTTAATTCCATCGGCCCTTATCAGAACCCTATCCTTATCATCTCCTAAGTCTTTTGACTTAAACCACACAGCCCCCTCGCTTTCGTAAGTAAAGCCCTTTTTAACCAAATCCGCGATAGCTCTGTCCACTTCTTTTTTCTCATACAAATCCTTTTCAGAAAACCAAACATCGAATTTTACTCCCATCTTTTTGATAGATGGCTTTATCATCTTATTTAAAATTTCCTTTGCCGCCTTTTTGCCTACGGCTTCCGGGTCTCTGCCCTTTATTTTCTTTTGCAACTGCAAAATATATTCGCCCCTATAAACAGCCTCGGCATCGCCCAAAACCGAATGCCCCAGACCCTTTACCTGATTACCCGTATCGTTAACATAATATTCCCTCGTGGGTCTGTATCCGGCCTTCTCCAAAACATTTGCCAAAACATCGCCGCCAAAACCCCCTCTTCCGTTGCCCAAAGTGAGGGGCCCTGTCGGGTTTGCAGAAATAAACTCAACGTTCACTTTTTTATTTTTGCCGATTTTCAAGCTGCCGAATTTATTTTTTTCTTTTAAAATTTTGGCAACCTGTTTTTTCAAATATTTTTCTGAAACAAAAAAGTTTAAAAACCCATTTACAACTTCTATTTTCGAAAAGTTATGCTTTTGCTTTGCGATTTCTTCTTTCAGCATCGTGGCAACTTCAAAAGGGTTTTTACCAACCTCCTTTGCAATACTAAAAGCAACACTGCAAGAGTAGTCGCCTCTTATTTTTTCGTTTGGGTGCTCAATCTGAACTTCAACATCTTTTGAATAAACTTTTTTTACGGCAGCTGATGTTAAATTTTTAATCTCTTTTCTTATCATTGAATTATAGTTCCGACAAACGGCTTATTATTCAAAAAGTTTTCGAGCTCTTGAAATTTTTGTCCGTTTATCATTATCACCTTTATTTTTAACTTTGCCGCCAGTTTGGCAGCGATTGGGTCAAAGGGCGCGTTCATGCCGGGGGTCCACTTGTCGCCCACTAACTTTTGAAAGTCTTTCCAGTCAATCTGCTCAAAAGGCTTGGCGTCTGAAAATTCTTTTGGATTTTTGTCATAGACGTAATCAATATTTGAAAGATTGATTATTGTCTTTGCTCTATGTTTCTTGGCAATTTGAACTGCCACGTAATCTGTTGAATGACCGGGCTCTGTGCCGCCTGAAACCTGCACACTCTTTCTGTTTTTTGCAAAAATTTGTTGAACAACCTTGGCGTTCAGCTTGGTGATATCAATTCCAACCCATTCCCTATCCCTGTCTTTCATTCCAAATTCCGCCAATGCATTCATATAATTTCTACAGACCTTGCCTCCGCCGACTATAATAAAAAATTTTTTACTCTTAAAATATTTCTGAATAGCCCTTCTAAAATAATCTAAAAACTCAACATCAATCTGCTCTGGAACCACCAGGCTTCCGCCCAATGAAATTATAATTGTTTCTTTTTTATTAGCAGTCATATTAGTATAAACTAACATAAGTTAGCTCAAAAAGAAAGATTGATAAAGCCAAAAATGAGTGTTAGAGTAAAGCTATGAAAATATTGTCCGAAAACCGAAAAGCCAGCTACGACTATAATATCCTTGAAAAATTTGAGGCAGGGCTGGTTTTGTTTGGACAAGAGGTAAAGAGCATAAAAACCGGACACATCAATTTGTCGGGCAGTTATGTGGTCATAAGAGACTTAGAACCGTTTTTAATCGGAGTAAAAGTGCCTCCATACCAGCCAAATAATGTGGGGGCTGATTATAATGAGGGCCGCGAAAGAAAACTTCTTTTAAATAAAAAAGAAATAGATTATTTGGCCTCAAAAGCAAAACAAAAGGGATTTTCCCTCGTGCCCTTGAAAATTTACGAGAAAAGTGGTAGAGTAAAGCTTGAATTCGGATTGGCCAAGGGAAAGAAAAAATACGACAAAAAAGAGGCCATCAAAAAGCGCGATATTGAGCGCGACATCCGAACAGAATTGGGAGCGTAAGCTTCGACAAGTGTTCCTTTTAAAATATGCAAACCCAGTATTCTAAAACCTGGTAAAACTTTTAGAAAAAATATAATTGCCAACTTGTTTAACAGGC
>Ga0265297_10001124_pt1 | contig 65942 bp, 67 predicted proteins | sample Munlanlwell13791_FD_192502 | JGI IMG/M metagenome (GOLD analysis project Ga0265297, IMG submission 192502) | Leachate microbial communities from a municipal landfill in Southern Ontario, Canada - Leachate well 137-91 | ecosystem: Engineered > Solid waste > Landfill > Unclassified | place... | reverse complement strand
CGGCATAGGATTAGTCTCTATGAACATGGCTTTAGTAAGAGGTAAAAGCTTGTAGTGAATTTCTTCGGCCTTCTTGATATTGCCTTGCCTGAATTCATTGACCATATTGGCGACATCCCGCGGGACGATATTGGCCACAACAGAAATTACGCCTATCCCGCCGATAGCCATAAGCGGCAAAGTAAGGGAATCATCGCCTGAAATCAAAAGAAAATTCTTTGGACAAACCTGCCGTATCCTAGACATCTGATCCAGGGAACCCGATGCCTCCTTTACCCCCACGAGATTCTTGCAGTCACTTGCCAACTTAGCCATAGTCTCTGGCTCTATATTAACTCCGGTCCTGCCCGCAATATTATAGAGAATAAGCGGAATCTTTACTGCGTCAGCAATGGCCTTAAAATGCAGGTACAATCCTTTTTGTGAAGGCCGATTATAATAGGGGCTTACCTGTAATGAAGCGTCGGCGCCAACCTTCTCAGCGTGCTTAGTTAGCATAATCGCTTCTTCGGTTGAATTTGATCCAGTTCCGGCGATAACCGGAACTCTCTTATTAACCACCTCTACGGTTAATGCAATTACCCTATCGTGTTCTTCAAATGTCAATGTCGGAGACTCCCCGGTTGTCCCACAAGGGACTATTCCCGCAGTGCCGTTTTTAATCTGGAATTCAATCAATTCAGCGTACTTCTTCTCATCAAGCTTTCCATTCTTAAAAGGCGTGACTATCGCTACCATAGAACCTTCAAACATTATATTCCCCCTTACAAATATTATTTACTTTTCCTTCTAACCAAACGTCCAGAAATTTATCTTCTTTGTAATTAAAATAAACGTTGAGTACTTCAGTGCTCAAAGTCTTGGCCTTCATCAGAAAATTCTTTGGTTTTGTCTTACCCTCAAAGATTTTCAAGAAAGCAATTAAGCTTGAAGCGACAACTCCCGTTCCGCAAGCAAGGGTTTCGCCTTCTACGCCTCTCTCATAAGTACGTACACCGATATAATTCCGCTCATAAACCTCGACAAAATTAACATTTGTTCCCCGAGGCTGGAATTTTTTATGATACCTAATCTGACGGCCGATATTAACAACATCGATAACATTAAGGCCTTCCACAAAAACCACTGCGTGAGGAACTCCGGAATCAATATAATTTACCTTTAAAGTTCTTTCTTGAAGCTGAACAGAAATATCAAGCTGGCGATCCTTGGGATGCGACATCTTGATCTTGGCAACGTCTTTATTAGTCTTCGCCTCGATGATCCCAGCCTTGGTAAATAACCTTAAGCTATTAGTTTTAAATTTTGAGCTGGCATAAATTGCCAGACAGCGCGCACCGTTTCCGCACATCTCGGCTTCCGAGCCATCAGGATTAAAGATACGCATTCTGAAATCTTTATTCCTTATCTTCTGAATTAACAAAAGCCCGTCGGCTCCGATCCCGGTTTTACGCTCGCAGACTCGCCTGGCTAATAAATGCGGATTGGAAACCGGCTTATCGATAACGATAAAATCGTTTCCGCTCGCCACCATCTTGGTAAAATTTATTTTTTTCATTTTATAAAACTGGGGATAGTTTCTCCCTCGAGCAAATCTTGATAGGCTTGCCTTTTTCTGACCACAAAAAACTTATTAGCCTTAGCCATTATCTCGCTGGGGCGCTTACGACTGTTGTAGTTGGAAGACATGCTAAAACCATATGCTCCGGCACTCATAATTGCTAAGAAGTCTCCCTCATTTGGCAAGGTCATCTTTCGATCTTTGGCAAAGAAATCTCCGCTTTCGCAAATCGGTCCCACAACGTCAACTGTTCTAGTAGGCCTGCCGAGGGTCTTGTTTAAAGGAACGATCTCGTGATAAGCCTGATAAAGTGAAGGCCTGATCAAATCATTCATCCCGGCATCAACAATAACAAAGATCTTGTTGATTGATTTCTTTATATAAAGCACCCTGGTGACTAAAATACCGGCATTACCGACGATAAATCTTCCCGGCTCTAAGATAATTTTTAAGCCTGTTCTCTTTAGAATTGGCGCTACCGCTCTTGCAAAATCATCTGCTGTCTGCGGCTTTTCATCCTTATAAATTATCCCGAGTCCCCCTCCGATATTTAAGTATTCCAATCTTATGCCGAGAAACTTAAGGTTGTCGATAAAACGGACGACTCGTCTAATTGCATCTAAAAATGGCTCACCGGCAATAATCTGCGAACCGATATGCATATGCAAGCCGTTGATATTCAGATTGGGGAATCTTTTTCTCTGGGCAAAAATCTTGCGAGCCGTCAGAAAATCCATTCCAAACTTGTTAGTCAGCTTTCCGGTAGTTATATATTGATGCGTCCCGGGTTCAACATCGGGATTAATGCGAATAGCTACCTGAGCGACTCTATTTTGCCTGCGCGAAACCTCATTTATCAGGTCTAGTTCGGGAAGCGATTCCACATTAAAAAACAGGATTCCCCTTCTGATCGCTTCAATAATTTCTTCTTCTGTCTTTCCCACGCTGGCATAGACAATCCTATTTGCCGGACAGCCGACTTTTAAAGCCTTGTACAGTTCTCCTCCGGAGACAATATCCAAGCCTGCACCTGCCTTAACTAAAGACTTGACTATCGCCAGGCTAGAATTCGCCTTCATGGAATAGCAGATCAAAGGATCAATACTGCTAAAAGCCTTCTTTATTTTCCTGAAATGATCAAGCAAAGTCTTATAGCTATAAAGATAAAAAGGTGTCCCAACTTTTCTAGCAACAGATTCAATATTTACCGATTCGCAGTAAAGCCTATTACCCCTATACTTAAAATCATGCATTTAATTTCCTCTTCCAGATTTCTAATTGCGTATTAACCCTTTCAGGTGAAGTCCCTCCAAAAGACTTCTTTAAACTGACCGAGGTCTTGGGATTTAATAACTTCTTTACATCATTCCCAAATGCCTTAGAGAACTTTCTAAGCTCTTTAATATCGACGGTTGAAAACTCTCTTCCTTTATCTAAGAATTGTTTTACCATCTTTCCAACCGTATCATGTGCATCTCTGTAAGAGACGCCTTTTTTGATAAGGTATTCCATAATATCAACCGAAAATAAAGATTCATCGGAGATCTTTTTCGCAATGACAGTTTTATTTACCTTAACCTTTTTAAATAACTCATTAAAAATAACTAGAATCTCTTTTATAGTATCGACGGAATTAAAGAGTGGCGGCTTATCAAACTGCATGTCTCTATTGTATGACAAGGGCAAGCCCTTCATCATAATCAATACGCTCGATAAATTTCCGTGAATCTCGCCAACGTTTGCCCGAATAAGCTCTAATATATCCGGATTCTTCTTATGAGGCATGATTGATGAACCGGTGCAAAAAGACCAATCAATCTCAATAAAATCAAATTCTCGTGTGGACCATAAAATTAAATCTTCCGCAATCCGGGAAAGATGCACCGAGAGAATCGTAATATCCGCCAATATTTCCATAACGAAATCTCTGTCACTTATAGAATCAATACTATTAGCTGTGACCTTATCAAAACCTAATTCTCTGCAAACAAACGCTCTATCAATGCCTAAAGATGTACCTGATAATGCGCATGAGCCTAAAGGCATTACATTGGTTCTCTTAGACGTATCAATTAATCTACCCTTATCCCTTTCTAGCATTTCCAAATAAGCTAAAAAATGATGAGCCAACAATACGACCTGAGCCGGTTGTAAATGCGTATATGCAGGAATAATAACCTCTTTATTCTTCTTAGCAAGATCAAGAATTGATTTCTGCAAATCATTAATCAGCAGGTTTATTTTCTTACCCTCCACCAAACAATACATCTTCATATCCAGAGCGATTTGATCATTTCTGGATCTTGCGGTATGTAATTTATCAGCAGCCGCACCAATCTTCTGCTTCAAAATATCCTGAATATTGGAATGCACATCTTCCGCATTTGGATTGAATTTGAAACTCCCGCTATGGATCTGTTTGAGAATCGACTCTAATCCTTTAATAATTTTATTGGCGTCTTCGTTTTTAATAATTTTACATTTACCGAGCATCTTAGCGTGTGCAATACTTCCTTTTACATCATAAACCGCTAATTTCTTGTCAAAAGAAATGCTTGAAGAAAATTTATCCGCCAAACTTGAGGTATCTTTGGCAAATCTACTGCCCCAAAGCTTCTTCATTTTGCTCCTTTAATTGAACTATAAGTAACTAGTTTTCTATTATATAAAGAATATTTTGATTTTCTGCCTACCGCCACACAACTTCCTTTATATAATTTTAACCGAATAGTTCCGGTGACATTCTTTTGAGTTTTATTGATAATTTTGTCCAATGCCTTTTTCTCTTTTAAAAACCATTGCCCGGCATAAATCATCTTGGCATATTTTATGGCGATTAATTCCACATTATGCTGCGTTGGGCCGTCTAAGACCATGCTTTGGAGCTCCTTATGCGCGAGATGTAAAATAGTTCCGGCCGGTGCTTCGTAAATCTCTCTGGATTTCAAACCTATTACTCTATTTTCAATAGAATCTGCTCTGCCTATCCCGTGCTTTGAGCCGATATCGTTTAATTTCTTAATCAAACTTATAAGCGAATAAGTCTTGCCATTTATTTTCTTAGGTTCGCCTTTCTCAAAATGAATCTCTACATATTCAGGTTTTGATGGCGCATCCTCCGGCGCGGTAGTCCATTGATAAGCGCTTTTTGGCGGCTCGGCCCAGGGGTCTTCCAGGGCACCGCATTCAATACTTACCCCCCAAAGATTTTTATCGATGCTATAAATCTTTTTCTTAGTAACATCTATAGGGATTTTCTTCTTTTTGGCGTAATCAATTTCTTCTTCCCTGGATTTTAAATCCCAAATCTTTACCGGAGCGACAGTTTTTAATTTCGGATCCAGGCTCTTGGTTCCACCCTCAAATCTGACCTGGTCGTTACCTTTTCCTGTGCACCCATGGCCAACATATTGCGCTTTTTCTTTATGTGCAATATCGACCAGATATTTAACAATCAAAGGCCGGCCTAGCGCCGTGGCCAATAAGTATTTTCCTTCATAAATCGCATCTGCCTTTAAAGTCGGCAGTATGAAATCCTTGGCAAATTCCTGTCTTAAGTCTTTAACATAAACTTTGGATGCTCCGGTTTTTATCGCCCGGACCTTAATCTTATTTAGATTTTCTTCCTGGCCCAAATCAGCGATAAAACAGATGACCTTAAACCCTCTTTCTCTAAGCCAGGTAACACAACAGGAAGTATCCAAGCCCCCTGAATATGCCAAAAGAACTTTCTTCATTGCATCTTCTCCAATTTAACTTTCTATACCGGATTCTTTTATAATATCCGAATACCGCTTTATTATTATAAAGAAACTCAAAGAAAATATCCCGCTAGCAAAAAATAATCCCGAAAATAACTTTAAAAAAATCGCATTTGAACCAAACACATATCTATAAAAGCTTCTCAAAGAAACCAAAAGCGTGTTTTTTAACCTTAACTCTAATTCTGTATTTGTCTGCACAGCGTTTATCCTCATGATCGACTTGACATAGGCCTTGCCTACCGAATCTTCGATTTTATTAACAAGCGTTAAAGGCACAATAACCGAAGCCAAAAAAGAAGCTAGCCCGAATACCAAAAAGAAATACCTTATGGCCTTTGAACCTCTTAGAAACTTCTTACTTTTTTCGCTCAGCATCTTAGCCTCCGTATTATGCCAATAAAAATAATAAAATCGCCTTTTGGACGTGTAATCTATTTTCTGCCTGGTCAAAGACGATTGAATGCTTGCTGTCCATAATCTCCGCGGAAACCTCTTCTCCCCGATGCGCCGGAAGACAATGCATAAATAAATAATTCTTCTTTGCCTTTGCGACTAATCTAGTATTTATCTGAAAATCCTTAAAAATCTTCTTTCTTTGTTCGGCTTCGGATTCCTCGCCCATACTCGCCCAGACATCAGTATAAATGACATCGGCAGATTCCACCGCTTCGTTTGGGTCATTGGAAATATTCCCTAACGGAATACCCGATTCCCTAGAAATCTTTTTGTTAGGTTCATAGCCTTTGGGCGTGGCAATCTTCAAATTAACACCTAATTTCATACAGCCAGACATTAACGAATGGCAGACATTATTTCCGTCGCCAATATAAGCAAGATTAATCCCTTTTAGTTTGCCTAATTTTTCTTTGATGGTAAACAAATCCGCCAGTCCCTGGCAAGGATGAGAAATATCGCTTAGGCCATTTATTACCGGTATTTTTGAATACTTGGCCAAATCCAAAACATCGCTGTGTTTATAGGTTCGGGCGACAATTGCATCCAAATATCTTGACAAGGTTTTGGCCACATCCTCAACCGATTCTCTTACGCCCAAGCTGATTTCACCGGGACCAAGATAAATACAATTCCCTCCCAGCTGCCAGATTCCGACCTCAAAAGAAACCCGGGTTCTATTTGACGGCTTCTGGAATATCAGCGCGACGGATCTGCCTTTTAATTTATCGGCAAAAGATGATTTATTTTTCTTGATTTTGGATGCGAGATTAAAAATACTCTCTATCTCTTTGACCGATAAATCCTGAATGCTAATTAAATCTTTATTCACCCCGCCCTTCCTTTCTTAGAACTGGGTATCTTACCCCACCATTCCTTTTTCGTAAACTTTCTTTAGGAAGGGCGGGGTTCATCTCTTTCCTTTTATTAACTTAAGACCTTGTCCAAAATATACAACGCCTTATCGATTTGCTTCTTTGTAACGTTTAACGCAGGCATAAGTCTTAAGACTTTCTCGTGCGTGCAGTTAATCAATAATCCCTGTTCCAGCGCTTTCTCAACGAAGGGCTTTCCTTCAATATTTAATTCCACGCCAAACATAAAACCCATGCCTCTTATATCGACGATTGAATTGTGTTTTTTCTTTAATTCCTCTAGCTTTGCAAAGATATATCCGCTCATTTTGTTGACATTGGAAAGCATTTTCTCTTTTTGTATTGCCTTAAATACTCCCAAAGCGGCTTTGCAGACCAAAGGGCTTCCGCCAAAAGTGGAAGCATGCGTACCCGGACCGAGCGTATCAGAGATTTTTCTTTTTACCACCATTGCACCAATCGGAAGGCCTCCACCCAAAGCCTTGGCCAATGTCATGACATCCGGCTCAATTCCATAATTCTGAAAGCCGAACATCTTTCCGGTTCTTCCCACTCCAGTCTGAACTTCATCCAAAATTAAAAGTAAATCTTTTTCATCACAAAGTTTTCTTAAACCCAAAACAAAATTCTTATCGGCGACATTTACCCCGCCTTCTCCCTGGATAAGCTCAAGCATAATCGCTACGGTTTTATCGCTGACGGCATTCTTGACTTCGTTTAAATTGTTGAACTCAACTATCTTAAAGCCTTCGGGTAGTGGCGCGAAACCTTTTTTGTATTTATCCTGACCCGTCGCAGTTAAGGCCGCAAGCGTTCTTCCATGAAATGAATTTTTAAAGGTTATAATTTCGTATCTTCCTTTGCCATACGCCCGGGCTAATTTTATCGCTGCTTCGTTTGCCTCTGCTCCGGAATTACAGAAAAACACTTTTCCGTCAAAAGACCAATAGATAATCTCCTTTGCAAGTTTTGCCTGCTGAGGGTGAAAAAGATTGTTGGGGATATGGATAAGTTTTCCCACCTGGTCTCTGACGGCTGACTGAACATAAGGATGGCAGTGCCCAGGATTGCTCACTCCCCAACCCGGAAAGAAATCAAGATATTCTTTGCCGTCTATATCCCAAATTCGCGAGCCCTTGCCCTTTACGAATATAATGTTAAACCGGGTATAAGTCGGCAAAATATAATCTCTGTAAGAATCAAAAATTTCCTGTTTTTTCATGGTGTGATTTCTGTTCCGATACCTTCGTTAGTGAAAATTTCCAAAAGCAGCGCATGCGGAGTTTTAGCGTCAATGATATGCGTCTTCTTCACTCCGCCGTCTACCGTATTTATACAAGCCTTGAGTTTCGGGATCATCCCTTCCTGGATTACGTGTTGTTTAATCAAAGACTTAGCTTCCTTTATATTTAGAGAAGAAAGGAATGACTCGTGGTCCTCGATATTTCTCATGACACCTTTGACATTGGTTAATAAAACAAATTTCTCTGCCTCAAGTTCAACTGCTATGGCCGAAGCGGCCTCATCGGCATTCACATTATAAAGCTGTCTTCTGCCATCCTTTGCCATAGGACAAACCACCGGAATGTGCACTCCCCTTAATCTTTCAATAATCAACGGCTTATTGATTGAGGATATTTCTCCCACAAAACCCAAATCCACTTTTCCTTTGACTTCCTTTTTCTTAGCCCTGATTACCTCTCCGGAAGCATTTAAGCTGCCGGCATCGCCTTTTAATTCCTTTATTTCTTTGACGATTAGATGATTTAACTTCACTAATTCATCTGCCACGACTTTTAGCGTCTCGGAGTCAGTCACTCTTATGCCGTCATGGAATTGAGCCGGTTTTCCTAGCTGCTTCATCGCTTCCGTTATGCTCGGGCCTCCGCCGTGCACAAGTATCGGTTTTATACCCACGAAACTTAAGAAAACTATATCTTCTAGGACGCTTTTGCGGATTTTCTCATCGCCTAAAATACTTCCGCCGTATTTGATGACAAAAATCTTCTTTCTGAATTCATGGATGTAAGGAAGCGCCTCAATCAGAACATCTGCCTTTTTAATTATATCTTGCATTAATCCTCACATATTCTTCGGATAAATCCGAGGTATAGACTATAGCAAAAGACTTACCCATGCCTAAATTGATATCAATTTTAATATCTTTCTTCTTCAATGAACTGCAGTTGACTTTAATTTTATCCTCTATGATATTTATTCCGGTTTGGCCTAAGGCCGCGAATATTCTACCCAGATTTCTATTCTCGCCAAAAATGGCTGTTTTTAAAAGATTGGAATTAGCCACTGCAAAAGCAAGCCTCTTGGCTATTTTATGATTCTTCGCGCCCTCAACTTTAATCTGAATAAATTTTGTCGCGCCTTCGGCGTCTTGGACAATCTTCTTGGCCAATTCTAAACAAACATAATTTAAAGCCTGAGAAAATTTCTCTAAATTTGCGCCTGTAATTTTCTTATTCTTGACTTTACCGTTAGCTAAAATCAATACCGAATCATTTGTACTCATACAGCCATCAATAGTAATAGAATTAAATGATTTATCCACGGCTTGCTTTAAAGCTTTTTTCAATACTTGCGATGATACTGCCGCATCCGTCATGATAAAAGAAAGCATGGTCGCCATATTTGGCGCGATCATACCTGCGCCCTTGGCAATACCCGCGATCGTTACTGTTTTCCCATTAAGTGATAGCTTCACACAAATCTTTTTTGGTACGGTATCTGTTGTCATGATCGCCGCTGCCACATTGTTAAGGCCGTTTTTATTGATCTTTTTCGTCAATGAACTTATCCCATTTTTAATCTTATCGATTGGCAATGGTTTTCCGATAATTCCCGTTGAAGCAACCAATACATCATTAGTTTTTATCTTGAGCGCCTTAGCAACGCTTGCAGCCATAGCCTTAGCGTCAGCCATCCCTTTGGCTTTAGTCATACAATTAGCGTTGCCGCTATTAACAATGATTGCCTGCGCTCGGTTATTCTTAAGATGCTGGCTTGAGACAATTACGGGAGCTGCCTTAATTTTATTTGCCGTAAACACTCCTGCGGCTACAGCCACGGAATCGGAATAAATCAAAGCCAAATCTTTTTTGCCTGACTTCTTAATCCCGCAATATATCCCTTCTGCCTTAAAGCCTTCGGGCAGGACTTCCTTTTTTAAAATCTTCATTTCAATCCGGTATCTTCCTTGAAGCCGCAAACAATGTTCATATTCTGCACTGCCTGACTCGCTGCGCCTTTCATCAAATTATCGATTGCCGCCACAATAATTAGCAATTTCTTGTTCTTATCTACTTTTAAACCTATATCGCAACAATTCGTATCTAAAACATTTTTTGTCTGTGGAATTTGCCCAGTATCATAAACTCTTACAAACTTTTCGGTTTTGTAGAATCTTTTATAAAGCGTGATAATATCTTTCTCCGACTTTACTTTATTAAGCTTAACGTAAATCGTCTCTAGTATCCCCCTGTTCATAGGAATAAGATGTGGCACAAAAACCGCGCTTATTTTTTTCGAAGCTAGAATAGATAAAAACTGATTTATCTCAGGCATATGTTGATGTTCGTTAATTTTATAAGCTTTCAGGTTTTCATTGATCTCCGAGAAAAAGAAGTCTAATGATGATTTTCTTCCTGCGCCTGTTGCTCCTGATTTTGCGTCAATAATAATCGAACTTGTTTCGACTATCTCGGCTGTCAGTGCTGGAACCAGAGCCAAGATCGCTGCCGTAGGATAACAACCGGGATTAGCAATCAACTTTGCCTTTTTTATTCTCTCTCTATAAAGCTCCGGCAGACCATAAATTGCGTTTTCAATATTCTTCTTATCTTTATGCGCCAAGCCGTACCAAGTTTTATATTCCTCTATATTTTTAAGACGATAATCTGCGCTTAGATCAATAACAATTTTACTGGCTTTTAAAAACATTGGTGCGATTTCCATGGAAATCTTATGCGGAACAGCCAAAAAGACCAAATCGCATGATTTTATCGCTTTATCGACGTTGAGATTATCGCAAACTAAGTCAATTTTGCCCAGAAATCTTGGGAAAACCTCAGATAATTCTTGAGCCTTTTCAATTTTAGCGCAGACATAACTAATTCTGACTTGTGGATGCTTTAAGAGAATATCGACGATCTTCTCTCCGGTATATCCTGTGGCGCCAACTACTCCTACATTTAACATAATGTTACCTTCCTTTTGTCGACTGAGAAAAAATATTTATTATAATTATGATATCATATTTCTTGACGAGGTCAATATAATTTTTCGTCGAGAAATATAAATAAAAACGCCATATTTTCATATGGCGTTAAAGGATTTACAGATTTAATATATTTATTATCTCTTAGTCCACTGGAACCTTTTTCTTGCTCCTTTTTGGCCATATTTCTTGCGTTCTTTCATGCGTGGATCACGACGCAAAAGCCCTTCCTTTTTTAATAAAGGCCTATTGGTCTCATTAAAAAATGAAAGCGCACGAGAAATGCCGAGCCTTAAAGCCCCGGCCTGGCCAGTTTTTCCTCCACCGACTAAATTTGCAAATATATCTATATTGGTAGACATGTTCGTAACTTCTAAGGGTTGCTTAATTAAAATTCTATCTGTTTCTCTAGGAAAATATTTCTCAAGCGTCTCGCCGTTAACGACAAACGAGCCTTTTCCGGCGGTAAGTCTTACCCGCGCTATTGCGTTCTTTCTTCTTCCTGTTGCCCAAAAATCTGTCTTTGCCGCTGTTTCTACCATTTAATTTATACCTCCAACACTGCTGGATTTTGCGCTTTATGAGGATGCGCTTCGTTATCGTAAACCTTTAGCTTCTTGATGACTCTATATCCAAGGGGACCACTCGGCAACATGCGTTTTACTGCCAAGTAAATAACCCTACTGGAATTCTTCTTTAGCATACTCTCTAGGCTATATTTCTTCAATCCACCCGGATACCCGGAATAATGAAGATAAGTCTTATCTTTTAGTTTTTTACCGGTTACCCTGACTTTAGAAGCGTTAATCACAATGACGCTATCTCCGGTATCCATATTCGGAGTATAATAAGGCTTGTCCTTACCCTTTAATATGCTTGCGACCTTAGATGCTAATCTGCCTAAGATTTTATCCTTGGCATCAACAATATGCCAATTATGTTCAATGTCTTTTTCTGTAGCTATGTATGTTTTCTTCATAAATCAATACCTTTTTGTCTTGTGGATTCTTCTCGAACAAGAGGGTTAAAATATAACATTTTTTCCATAAGAAGTCAATAGTTAACTTTTAAAAGGCATAAACCTCGCGCCGGGGCTGTGGGACCGGCTAATTTGCGGTTTTTGGACTCAAGAATCCGTTTTAAGCTACCTTTTTTGAATCTTCCCCGTCCGATTTCAATCAACGTACCCATGATATTTCTTACCATCTTAAACAAAAAGCCATTGGCTTCAATTTCAAAGATAATAAAATCGCCTTTTTTAGACAATTTGATATTTTTTATCGTCCTGACCGATCTCTTTTTCTTTTTATCTGCTGCCTGAAAAGCCTTAAAATCATGCTTTCCGCGAAGACATCTAATTTCCTGTTTCATCAAATCAAAATCTAACTTATGGGGAAACATATAGCACAGCTTACCCTCAAACACAGAACGATATGGCCGATTCAGTATCTGATAGCGATAGATTTTAGATTTGGCACTGTATCGGGAATGAAAATCATCAGCCACCTCTTCTACCTTTGTAACCGAAATGTCTTCAGGGATATTTGCGTTAATGGCAACTCTAAACTTATCCAGCGGCATTTTTGAATTGGTCTTAAAATTTGCTACCTGACCGAATGCATGAACTCCGGAATCGGTTCTTCCGGAAGCGATAAGGTTTATTTTTTGCTTACAAATCTTTTTTAAGGCCTTCTCTAAGGTTTCTTGAACTGTTGAAGATTTGTAATCCTTAGTCTTCTGCGTTTGAAAGCCAAAATAATTCGAACCGTCGTATTCGATGGTCAATTTTATATTGCGCATTTTATAATGATTATATTAGATGCTCGGCGATTTGTACTGCGTTGGTGGCAGCGCCTTTTCGAAGATTATCAGCCACACACCACAGCCATAGACCGTTCTCAACGAAAGGATCTTTGCGGATACGACCGACAAAAACCTCATCCTTACCTTCTGCATCCTTAGGCATAGGATAAAGATTATTTTTCGGATCGTCTATAACAATAACTCCTTCCGAGCGCGACAAGACTTCTCGCGCAGCCTCAGGAGTAATCGGCTTTGCAGTTTCAATATAAATCGATTCGGAATGTCCGGTCCTTACCGGGACTCGCACGGTAGTTGCCGAAATCTTGATCTTATCATCATGCATAATCTTATGGGTTTCCTTGACTAGCTTCCACTCTTCGTTGGTGTATTCAAATTCTGCAAAACTTCCGATATGTGGAAATACATTATAGGCCAATTGCTGGGGCATAGAATTATTCTGAACATCCACATGCACGTTATCGCATCCGCCAGAGGCAATCTTGATAGATTCTTCCTTTAGCTGCTCAACCGCGCCACGTCCAGCTCCGGATGAAGCCTGTAAAGTAGTTACGATTATGCGCTTTATCCCTACTTTCTTATATATAGGATAAAGCGCCACTACCATCTGAATAGTGGAACAATTGGGATTGGCGATTATTCCTTTATGATTCTTTATATCGCCGGCATTTACCTCAGGCACAACCAGAGGAACCTTCGGGTCCATACGAAAATCCGCGCCATTGTCAATGACAACCGCGCCCCTTTTTACCGCCTCAGGTCCAAAAGTTACTGCTGCACCCTTCTCGCCTTCGGTCCCGGCAAAAAGAGCGATATTTATTCCTTCAAATCCTTCCGGAGAAGTTGCTTTGACAGAAATTTTCTCGCCATCAACTTCGATATCCCGGCTTGAGCGCGCAAAAACACTTAAATTCCCGACAGGGAACTTGCGCTGCCTTAGACTGCGTAACATCTCAATTCCTACTGCGCCCACACCTACAACTGCAACATTATATTTCTTCATGTTAACTCCGTTTTATTGTCTTCCTTAACGCAGATTTACGCAAATCTAACGCAGATTCTCGCAGATATTCTCAATCTGCGACCATCTGCGTGCAATATGCGAATATCTGCGTTAAAAAATTATAAATTTTTAACTACCAAATCCCCAACTTCCGTAGTGGAATATCCCATCTTCCCAGCTGCCAGACTCTTTAATTTTGTCTGGGTAATCTTAATCACAGCATCTTCCACCATTTTGCCGGCTTTTTCTTCCCCGATTTCTACTAACAACATTGAAACCGCGCAAATCGCCGCCAATGGATTAATTACATTCTTTCCGGTATATTTTGGCGCGCTTCCTCCAATCGGCTCAAACATGGATACGCCTTGCGGATTGATATTTCCACCGGCAGCAATACCCATTCCGCCCTGGACCATTGCGCCCAAATCGGTAATAATATCTCCAAACATATTATCGGTGACAATAACATCAAACCACTCGGGATTTTTCACAAACCACATGGTAGTTGCATCGACATGGGCATAATCAGTAGTAATATCCGGATATTCCTTGGCTACTTCATTAAAAGTCCTTTCCCACAAATCCCAGGCAAAGGTAAGAACATTGGTCTTACCGCAGAGAGTAAGCTTCTTTCTTCTATTGCGCTTGCGGCAGAAATCAAAGGCGTAACGGATGCAGCGCTCCACACCTTTTCTGGTATTATACGAAATCTGAATCGCGACCTCATCCTTTGTGCCCTTCTTTTGGAACTCGCCCATTCCTTTATATAGGCCTTCGGAATTCTCGCGCACCACCACAAAATCCACATCCTCAGCCTTTTTATCCTTCAGGGGACAAAAAGCAGGATTATATAATCTTACCGGGCGTAAATTGATATATTGATCCAGTGAAAACCTTAATTTCAAGAGTATGCCTGTTTCCAGGATGCCAGGTTTGACATCAGGATGACCGATTGCACCAAGAAAAATAGCATTAAATTTTTTAAGCTCCTCAATATCTTTATCTTCCAAGGTTTTTCCGGTCTTTAAATAACGCTCACCGTCAAATTTAAAATTCACAGCCTCGTATTCAAAACCTGTCTTTTTAGATACCGCTTCTAATACCTTTAGCCCTTCTCGAACAACCTCAGGGCCAGTTCCGTCTCCGGGAATAACTGCAATTTTATAAGATTTGCTCATCGGCCTTTCCTCTTTCGCACCCAATTCATCAATCCGCCTGAATTTACTAATTCTTGCATAAATCCAGAAAATGCGCTGGAACGATAAATTTTATTGTTTGACAAGTTTTTTATTATACCTTTATTTACATCAATTTCCAATAAATCATTTGATTTTATATCCGAGGTATTCTTGATTTCGAAAATAGGTAGCCCGATATTTATCGCATTCCTGAAAAATATCCGGGCAAAGCTTCCGGCGATAACGCAGGATATCCCGCAGCCCTTAATAGCACGGGGAGCATGCTCACGCGATGAGCCGCAACCGAAATTCTTGCCAGCGACAATTATATCTGATTTCTTGACCTTCTTAAGGAAGTCTTTATCCAAAGTTTCCATACAATGTCTGCCCAGATCTTCTTCTTTAGTCAAATTAAGATACTGCGCCGCAATAATCTCATCGGTATTGACATCATCAGCAAATTTATGAACCCTACCTTTTATTATCATAAAATCATTCCTAAATTACAATTAGCCTGGCAATTAAAATCAAAGCAAATACCAAACCGAAAATTAATAACAGAATTCCCGCCCTTTTATGAACCGTGACAAACTTCTTTTCATCGGTAATCTTCCACTCAAAGCCATAGGGACGAGAATACCGGTTTTGCATCTCAATCCATGAATATGGCTTTAAGATAAGTAGCAAGCAAAAAATAATCCAGCAAATAATAAAAACTGCCAGAAACGGACCGATTATAATATCGTATTGAAAGTCCATGCTTACCCCCTTCAATGAGCGCTTGACTTATGGAACGATAGTGAACATAAGTCAAGCGCGCGAATTGAACCCAGCACTAATTTTACAATTTTAAAGAACTGCTTAATCTATTTTTAAGATGCGCCCTAGATTGACCGTAATTCTTTAGCTTTCTTTCTCTATCCCTAGCGTCAGTTTCTGATATATAAGATTCATAGTAAATTAGTTTATATTCATTTTTAATATTGTGTTCTTTCAAGCGGCGTTCTAGATTATTCGTATAGCCGTAATATAATTCATTAGTAAATTTATTTTTCAACAAGTAAACAAAATACATAAAATTAGTGCTGGGTCAAATTCCGACTACGAACTTATGTCGTTTTTCAAACTCCATAAGTTCGGTCGTCATTTGACCTCATCCGGATGTGCGATTCTTCCTTTTATCGCTGAAGCCGCCGCAACCGCCGGATTAGACAAATAGACAAAACTTTTTGGATCACCCATGCGGCCCAAGAAATTCCTATTAGTCGTAGCCAATGCCACTTCGCCTTCAGTAATAATCCCAAGATGTCCCCCGAGACAAGGGCCGCAACTCGGTGTAGTAAAAACTCCTCCTGCTTTAATAAATATCTCTGCCAAACCTTCATTAATCGCCTCAAGATAAATCTTCTGTGTTGCCGGCAGGACTATCAACCGTAAACCTCGCGCGATTTTCTTTCCTTTTAATATATTAGCCGCTACCCTTAAATCGGAAATTCTTCCGTTAGTACAGGAACCGATTACCACCTGATCAAGCTTCACGTTCCTTAATTGGCTTATCGGTTTTACATTGCTGGGAAGATGCGGACAGGCAACTGCCGGCTCCCACTTAGCCACATCATAAGTTTTAATCTGAGAATACTTCGCGCCTTTGTCGCTGGCTAATTTACTCCAGCTTTTAACCTTATCTTTCCAGGCTTTATCGCTTACCGACTTATATCTTGGCGTTTGCCTGACATATGCATAAGTTTTACTATCAGGAGCTATTATCCCAGATTTTCCCCCTGCCTCAATAGCCATATTGCAGATAGAAAATCTATCATCCATATCCAAACTTTCGACGGCTTCTCCGGTAAATTCCATGGCTTTGTAGCTTGCGCCATCAACACCGATATCGGCTATTGTGTGCAAAATCAGGTCTTTTCCGCCGACCCATTTATTAAATCTTCCTTTATAAATGAATTTTATCGTTTCAGGAATCTTGAACCAGGCTTTACCTAGCGCCCAGCTGGCGGCTAAATCAGTAGAGCCGACGCCGGTTGAAAAAGCCCCAAGCGCCCCGTATGTACAGGTGTGCGAATCAGCTCCGATAACCAAGTCTCCAGGGCCAACCAAACCCAACTCAGGCAACAGTGCATGTTCAACACCCATGCAACCGATCTCAAAATAATTTTTAATCTTATATTTTTGAGCAAATAACTTTAAGATCTTTGCTGCATTGGCTGCTTTCAAATCTTTGGCGGGCAAGAAATGATCCGGAACCAAAGCAATCTTATCAGGATTAAAGACTTTTTTAAGCTTCAGCCTCTGGAATTCCTCTATGGCCAAGGGAGCTGTGATATCGTTTCCTAAAGTTAAATCAACTTCTGCCAAAATAAACTCGCCTGGCTTTAATTGCTTCTTGTCAGTATGTCCGCTTATTATCTTTTCCGTAATTGTCATGGCCATAATGTACCTAATATTATATCTTTAATTATAAATTCTGCAATAAGGTTTAGAAAGTTGTATTATTTGAATTTTTTGATTAGCAAAGAGGCGTTATGTCCACCAAAACCTAAAGAATTAGACATGGCCACATTTACTTTTGCTGGACGGGCTTTATTGGGGACGTAATCCAGGTCGCATTCCGGATCAGGATTATCGTAATTTATTGTTGGCGGGATAATATCGTTTTTCACCGCTAATGCCGAAGCCACAAATTCCACTCCGCCAGCAGCACCTAAAAGATGGCCTGTCACCGATTTAGTTGAGCTGACTGCCACTTTTTTGGCATGCGCGCCAAAACTCTTTTTTATAGCCAATGTTTCTATCTTATCATTTAATATGGTTGAAGTGCCATGAGCATTTATATAGGAGACGTCCTCCGGTCTAATACCGGCATTAAACAAAGCCATATTCATTGCCCGAGATGCACCATCACCTAAAGGATCGGGTGCTGTAATATGATAAGCGTCTGCCGACATTCCATATCCTGTAAATTCGGCGTATATGTGAGCGCCTCTTTTCTTGGCATGCTCCAAGGTCTCTAGCACTACGATTCCGGATCCTTCAGCCATAACAAAACCGTCCCTATCTCTTTCAAAGGGCCTGCTTGCCTTTTGAGGATCATCGTTTCTCGTAGATAAGGCTTTTAGCGCGCAGAAACCGCCGACTCCAAGCACTGTAATGCAGCTCTCTGTTCCTCCGCAAACCATAACTTCGGCATCCCCATGCTGTATTATCCTAGCTGCGTCACCAATAGCATGCGAACCAGAAGCGCATGCAGTAGCCACGCAGGAATTAGGTCCCCGTAGATTTAAATCCATAGAAATATGCCCGGCTGCTTCATTAACGATTAATAAGGGGATCATAAAAGGAGAGAATTTCTTGGGGCCGTGCTTTAGGAAATTATCGTATTCTTTTTCTACCGTATGCAAACTGCCGATACCAGAGCCGACAAAAACGCCGATGCGATTTCTATCTTCTTTTTCAAAATCTAGCCCCGCATCCTTAATAGCTTCCCTTGCCGCTACTACGGCAAACTGGACAAACTTATCCATGCGCCGGCATTCCTTGCTGTTAAAATGCGAAAGCGGATCAAACCCTTTTACTTCTCCGGCGATATTTGAATCAAAACCGCTGGCATCAAACTGGGTAATCTTCCCTACGCCGCTTTTTCCATCTAAAAGCGACTTCCAGAAATCTTTGACATTGTTTCCCACCGGAGAAATAACGCCCAAACCCGTAACTACCACTCTGATTTCGTTATTCATCATAAACAGTTGCCCCGACTAAAGAGTCGGGGCGCGAATTTATTTAAAAATTTTGATTGAATTCTTGATTATTTTGTTTGCTTGGCTTTTTCTTCAATGTATTTGATTGCATCGCCAACAGTGGTCATTTTTTCGGCATCTTCATCTGGAATTTCAACTCCGAACTCTTCTTCCAACGCCATAACCAATTCCACCGTATCCAATGAATCTGCACCTAAATCATCAATGAATGAGGCCTCAGGCGTAACCTCTTCGGGTTTTACCCCTAGCTGTTCTGCGATTATTGCCTTTACTTTCTCTACTACAGCCATTTACTTACCTCCTTTAGTGTTTCCCTTCCCGTTAGCTTGTTGTCCTACGGGGTTACATTGCCATTCCGCCATCAACCACGATAGTCTGACCAGTTATGTAATCTGAATCCGGCGAGGCTAAGAATAAACAAACATTTGCTACGTCTTTAGTGCCGCCCATCCGCTTCAGCGGTATAAGCGCCAACATCTGATTTCTTACTTCTTCAGAAAGTTTATCGGTCATCTCTGTCTTGATATACCCGGGAGCTACTGCATTGACCGTAATATTCCTTGAAGCGAATTCTCTTGCTACGGACTTTGTAAATCCGATTATCCCGGCCTTACTGGCAGCGTAATTTGCCTGGCCAGGATTTCCCATTATACCAATGATCGAAGCAATATTGATAATTTTACCTTGCTGCTGCTTGAGCATTACTTTCGATACCGCCTTGGTGCAATTAAAAACGCCTTTTAGATTTACACTTAAGACGGCATCCCAATCGCTCTCTTTCATTCTTAAGAGAAGATTGTCTTTGGTAATGCCCGCATTGTTTACTAATATATCAATCCTTTTAAATTTGTCAAGAATTTTGTTTATCAAGTTCTCGACTTCGGCTAGGCTAGTCACGTCGACCTTAACGCCGAGTGTGCTGACCCCCAGGGATTCTATCTCTTTTGCCGTCTGCAAGGCCGATTCCTCGTTTACATCGCAAATGACGATATTGGCGCCTTCTTTAGCAAGAGTCTCGGCAATTTCCCTGCCAATGCCCCGTCCCGAACCCGTAATTAACGCAACTTTGTCTTTTAATATCATTTTTAGGATTGTTTGTTAATATCTAAAAATATATTAACAATTAAAGCTTACATTGCAAGCAAAATCTAAAAATTCTTCTAACCTATATTCTAGTTTTTGTTTATTTAAGGCTAGATATTCTCGTTTTCTCTGGCCATGGCCATGTCAAGAAAAGTCCTTAACCTTCTTGAACGGGTAGGATGCCTCAGCTTCCTTAATGCCTTGGCTTCAATTTGGCGGACTCTCTCCCTGGTAACTTTGAAGATATTACCAACCTCTTCCAAAGTCCTGGGAGAACCATCAGCTATGCCGAATCTTAAATCCAGAATCTTCTTTTCCCTGTCGGTCAAAGATTCCAAAACTTCCCCAATTTCATCTTTGAGCATTGACTGGATAGTAGCATTTGCCGGAGAAACAGCTTTCTTATCTTCTATAAAATCGCCGAAGTGAGTATCCCCCTCATCTCCGATAGGAGTCTGAAGAGATATCGGTTCCTGAGAAATCTTTAAGATTTCCTTAACCTTATCCACGGGCAGACGCACTGACCTGGAAATTTCCTGAGGAGTGGGCTCTCTGCCATTTTCCTGGACAAATATTCGCGAAACCCTGATTATCTTGTTAATCGTCTCGGTCATGTGCACAGGGATCCTTATGGTTCTTGCCTGATCGGCGATGGAACGGGTAATCGCCTGCCTAATCCACCAGGTAGCATAAGTGGAAAATTTATAGCCTCTCTTGTATTCAAATTTCTCCACTGCCCTGATGAGCCCCATATTGCCTTCCTGAATAAGATCAAGAAATGACAGTCCGCGATTGATATATTTCTTGGCGATACTCACTACCAATCTTAAGTTAGCCTCCACCAAATTCTTCTTGGCGCGGTTAAACTTCGACTGCCTGACTTTAATTATCCTCAGCTGCTCCTTAAATTTATCTAAAGATTTATAGCCTAGCTCCCGGATAAGTTTTCTCTTTTTGATTCTTAATTTGGCGATAGTCAGGTTGGCTTTTTTTCTGGCGCGGGAATTCTTTGATTCTCTGTCCACGCGGTCAATATTTTTCAAGAGATCCTCTATCTCTTTTACGAACATATACGCCACCCAGGGATTCAAATTAAACTGGACCAAGAATTCCAGGTACTTCTTCGAATCTTTCCTGACATACTGAATTTTCTCTCTTAAATAGCGGGTCCTGCGCATAAGTTTTATCTTGCCTTGGGTCTCATCTTTTATGTATTCCTCTATGTTGAATTCTCCGCTTATGATGCTATCAATAATCTTTAAAGTTTCGTTCTTGCCGAAATCGGTAGCCAATACTGTTTCAATAAATTTATTCTCGGTATCTTCAATTTTCTTGGCTAGTTCTATTTCGTCCTCTCGGGACAAAAGAGAAATGGAACCCATCTGCTTAAGATACATTTTGACGGGGTCATCTAAGGGCAAGAATTTATCCGGGACCTCCTCCTCTTCTTTGCCGTCTTTTGCATCCTGTTCCTTCTCATAACCTTCCCTATCACTGTTGACTATCCTGATATCTTTATTGCCTAAAGCATCAAAAATCTCATCAATTTCTTCAGATGATACTGCATCATCGGAAAGTATGTTGTTTACTTCATCGTAGGTTAGATACCCTTTTTTCTTACCTAAAGTAATAAGTCTTTCTAAATCTTTCTTCAGCTCTTTCTTGGTCATTACTTTCACTCCTTGATTAGACAACTATATTCTTTAATTAATTGATTAAGCCTGTCTTTATTACCTTGTGACTCTGCTATTTTGATTTCTCCGCGAAGTTGATTACGTTTTTCTTGATTATTTTCTTTTTTTATCCGATTAATGCAATCATCAAAAGCTTTTTGTTTATCAATTTCGCGACACTCTTCCGATAAGCAAAGATGCGTAAGCGTCTGGGCAACTGCCTGGTCGTCAAAATGATTCATCAGCCGACTGGCTTCTATTTTTCTGCCCTGAGAATTTAATTCAAATATAGAACAAACTATCTTCTTTATATGCGGATCCTGAAAATCGGAAATATCTAATTTTTCTTTTACCTGACGGATCAAATCATCATGTTCAAGCATCAGTTTAACGATAATTTTCTCAACCGTTTTAATATTTAAAGGCTTGGTCGAGGAAAAACTTTCGTAATCCACAACCACGAAGCCATCTTTTACCTTGCCCAATTCTTTTAGAAGTGAATTCTCGCCAACCGATAATATATCGGAAAGCTTCTTAAGATAGCTTTCTTTTAAGACTTCATTTTTAATCTTGCTGATAGTCGAGAGCATCTCCTCGGCGATTTTGGCCTTTCCTTGAGCTTTGCGGATATCATATCTTGCCTTCAATAGATTCAATTTATAATCAAAAAGATCAACGGCTTCGTTTATTAATTCTTTTAATTTATCGGCGCCTTTTTCGCGCACAAAAGAATCTGGGTCAAACCCTTTGGGAAGAGTGACCAATTTTACATTCATATCTAGAGACAAAAATAAATCCAGACTGCGTAACGTCGCTATCTCTCCGGCCTGATCAGGGTCAAAAAGCACGATTGCGTTTTGCGTGTATCTTTTTAATATCCTTATCTGCTCTATGGTCAAAGCTGTGCCCAAAGAAGCAACAATATTATGAATTCCTGACTGATAAGGAATGATAAAATCTAAATAACCTTCAACGATTACAACCGAATCCTGTTTTCTGATTTCGTCTTTTGTAAAATTAAGGCCGAATAAATTCTTCCCCTTAACATAAATCGGAGTTTCGGGTGAATTAATATATTTTGGCAGCGTATCTTTTGTTACCCTCGCCCCGAAACCGACTATTCTATCCTTTATATCAAATATGGGAAAAATTATCCTGTCTCTAAACCTATCATAATAACCGCTGGAGTCTTCACGGGAAGATATGAGCCCGGTTTTATCTATTAAACTTAAACTGAAATTCTTTTGTCTTAGATAATTGATAAGCGTGTCCCATTTATCGGGCGCAAAACCAAGTCTGAATTTCTTTGCCGTTTCAGAACTAATTCCCCGTTTTTCAAGGTAAGTCCTGATACTTCCCGCTTCCTTGGAATTAAAAAGAATATCGTGATAAAATTTGCTTGCTAGCTCGTTAATTGAAAAGAGTTTTTCCGCTACTCCTGTATTTTTCTCTTGCGGCTCTGTCTTTGGTATGGAAATCCCGACTTTCTTTGCCAGCATCTCTACCGCCTCAGGGAATTCCATCCTCTCATATTTCATGAGAAAACTAAAGACATTACCTCCCGCCCCGCATCCAAAACAATGATATATCTGCCTGTCGGGACTAACCGTAAAAGAAGGAGTCTTCTCGTGGTGAAAAGGACAAAGGGCTTTAAAATTCCTTCCTGCGCGTTTTAAAGGAATATAGCCAGAGATAATCTCGGCAATATCATTTGCGTCTAAAATGCGGTCGATTATATCCTGAGGAATTAAGCCTGGCATTTACCTAGTTAGCCTCCTAAAACCTGAACAGCTTATAATTTCGAATTTATCTTTTTTCTCTAATTTGTCCAAAAGCAAATTTAAACCTATTGTGTCAGAAGCTATGTGGCCAGCTATCACTACATTAATATGCTCTGGTTTTACTCTTTTAAAATGTTCTTCCGACAAATGCATGCCTACAATCGTATTTACGCCCAGCTGCGATAGCCTTCCGAATATCTCTTTTGAGCCCTCTGTGCCACCGGTCATCTCCAATGAGATTTTTCCTACTTTATCTTCCGGTTTTCCAAGGATAATTTTCGGGCCGGCCTTATCTTTTGTAGCAATTCTATATTCGGGAATTTGCTTTAAAATCTTAACCAAATCTTTAAGGGTTTTTGGTTTATTCCTTTGTATATATTCATTCAAGTATTTATTGACGTGGTTATCGGCAACCGTATGTGCGCACATAAAAGCAATATCAAGCATCCTAGCTGCGTCTACTGGCCGGTTGTGGTTAGAAGCCGATACATTCCTTTCAACTTCCTCGATACGCTGATTCAGGAATTCGCTTGCAATCTCGATATTCATGCCGAGTTTGGATAACATATCCGCCTGCATACGCATTACATCGTAAAAACCTGCCAATGCATAACCCCGCGGATGATGAGAAATGATCAAATCAATCTTTTTACCCGTAGAAGACAACTTATCCGCCAATAATATTTCCGGCACATCAATATCAATACCTACGAGTATTGTTTCTATTTCCCTATCGGGCGCTCCGTAAAGGATTCGCGTATCTGCATACGGATTTTTTAAGGCTTCTAAATCAAATTCTTTCTTGTCTTCTTTATTTAAACTATTAAAATCTTTTCTTTGTTTTTTCAGCTGCTCTTGTATTGTTTTCTTACTGCGTGGGTCGCTTGAAATTCCTTCTTTAATAAAACAATTATAAATTTCGCCTAATCTCAAATTAACCTCCTCATTGAAATTAAAATTTTAAAATAACAGGATTATTGCTTCTTTTCTAACGCTTTAAAAGCTGCTGTGTTAGCTTCCTCTTGGAGAGAAAATTTTGAATAGATGTTGTCGAATATGAAAGCGTACGTCCTGGGGGCGAGTTCTAAAAAGTATCTACTTGAAAAAGAACGCTCCGCCGATTGCTGAAAATATCCAATAGTGGAAAGAAGTAGCGTAACTATTATTAGGCTTGATACAAGCGCTGCCCTGATTACCCCTAAAGCAACGCTTCCCCATTTATCCAAGACCGCCAGCGGCTGTATCTTTATTACAAATAAGAAACCATCTCTGCAAAATTTAAAAAGCACCAAAATTAAAACAATTAAGAAAACAAAACAAATAAAGCTGGAGAAATCTATGGGTATGGGACTATGGGAACTAATCGAACTGGCCAGTTTATCATAGGAATGAAAAGCGATAAAAATAGAAGCGATTGTACCTAATAGCTGGAATACCTCAATAACAAAGCCGTGCCGATAAGAAATGAGGATTATCCTTAAAAAAGCTATAAATACAAAAACATCAACCCAATTTAGCTGATTGACTAGTTCTTTTTCCATAACTCCTTAAAATTTCAATAAAGTATAACACATCAACATAAAGATGTCAAGAAAGCGCTTTCCTTTAATTTTATTCCTTATTTTGTTGTAACATATGTTATATAAACAAGTTATGTAACTCCTCATTTGCTTTCCCAGGAAATCAACCACAGGACTTGACATTTAAGCCAAAAGATGCTACATTTCTCGCATAGGTGCTATAAAATATGACTGAAGTAGATAAAATAAAACAAGAATTGGACCGAGCGCGAGCAGAAATGTCGATGCTTTATGAAATAAGCAACGCCATGCGAACAACTCTAAAACTGGATGAGGTCCTCTATATAATTTTGACGGCTGTAACTGCACATGCCGGTTTAGGATTTAACCGCGCTATGTTATTTTTAATAAATGAAAAAGAAAATATCATTGAAGGTAAAATGGGGATCGGCCCAGACACCGGCGAAGAGGCTAACCGCATTTGGAGGTTAATCGAAGACCAGAAAATGGATTTTGACGACCTCATAAACGGCTACCGCTCATCGGGAAAAATGATTGACTCGGAATTTAATAGGATAGTCAGGAGAATAAAATTTAATTTAAGCGATGTTGAGAACCTGCTTACCATGGCAGCAAAAGATGGGATGCCGCTGCATATAAACCAAGATACAATCGGAAAACATGGGCACGATCCTCTATTGCGAATATTAAATACAAACGAATTAGCAATTGTTCCATTAAAAGCAAAAGATAAAATCAATGGAGTAATTCTCGCCGACAATAAATTTACAGGAAAACCCATAACTAACGAAGACCTAAGGATCTTTATAATGCTTTCCAACCAAGCTGGTCTGGCAATCGAAAACTCCCATCTCTATGAACAAACGGTAATCTTAAGTAACACCGATGCCTTGACCGGACTATGGAACCACGGCTATTTTCAATTAATGCTTCAGGAAGAAATTGACAGATCCAGGGCATTAAATATGCCACTAAGCCTTATGATGATAGATATAGATTATTTCAAAAATTATAATGATCATCTTGGTCATCAAAGAGGCGATTACATATTATCTGAAATGTCTAAATTGCTCCTTGGTTATTCAAGAAAAATGGATTATGTTTGCCGTTACGGCGGAGAGGAATTCGCTATTATCCTTCCACAGACTCAAAAGGAAGGCGCATATTTAATTGCTGAAAGGCTCAGAGAGCTAATTGACCAGCATAAATTTGCCGACGAACAAATCCAACCTAGTCAAAGCCTAACCGTAAGCATTGGATTGTCGTGTTTTCCCAACGACGCAGAAACTAAATCTGAATTGATATTAGCTGCAGATAAGGCGCTATACGAAGCTAAGAAAACCGGCAAAAACAAAACCTGCAAAGCCCCCTAAATTTATACTGCAACAGGCACCTGCTCCGGCTGCTCTTCTTTATCCTTTGCAAATTTAACCGATACGATTCTTGATACTCCGGTTTCCTGCATAGTGATACCATACATAATATCGGCATTGACAATCGTCTTTTTATTGTGAGTCACGACAATAAATTGCGAAGTCTTAGTAAAATCTCTTAAAAGTTGCGCGAACCTGCTTACATTTGATTCATCTAAAGGAGCATCGATTTCATCAAGTATGCAGAATGGGCTCGGCTTTATCTTGAATACACCGAAGATGAGCGCAACTGCGGTAAGAGCCTTCTCTCCACCCGAAAGCAGGGTGATGCTTTGAAGTTTTTTACCCGGAGGACGAGAAATAATCTCAATGCCGGATTCAAGCACGTTATGCGGATCGATTAAAATCAATTGTGCGTCTCCTCCGCCAAAAAGCATCCTAAAATAATTCTTGAATTCTTTGGCTACATTCTCAAATGTATCGGTAAAAAGCTTGCGTGCAGTACGGTTGATTTTGTTTATTGTCTCACTTAAGTCTTCTTTTGAGGCCAACAAATCATTCTGCTGCTTGGTTAAGAATTCAAATCTTGTTTTGAGCTCTTCAAACTCCTCAATAGCCACAAGATTGACTGTACCGAATCTTTCAAGTCTTGTCTTAGATTCAACGATCTGCCTATTGAGCTCATCTAAATTTCCATCGTGGGGCAGTTCCACATCAATCTCATCTAAATTCAGCTTATAAGCCTGCAACAATCTTTCTTTTATGCTATTTCTCTTGAATGAGAACTCCTGCTCTTTCATGAGGAAATCATGGAATGACTGTCTTTCTTTTTCTAAATCCTGGTTCATTCTCTTTAATTCATTTTCTTGGTTTTCAATTGCGACAATCAAATCTTTGCTTCCCTTATGTATTTCTGAAAGCTCTAATTCAATATCCTCTTTTTGCTTGTTTGCTGTCTGAATTTCTTTCTCTAAGTTTATTATCTGATGATTCAGCTCTTCTGATTTCTTCGTTGAGGATTGCTTTTCCTGCTCTATGGCATTAAGATCATCCTGGCTTCTCTTTAAAGCTTCACTTAACATCTTTAATGTATCGTTTTGCGTTCTTTCTTTATCGCCTAAAGACGCGAGCTCGGTCTCAAGCTGTGCAATTTCAACCGAAGATGCTTCTCGTTCCTTAGCCTTATTTGTAATCAAGTGCTGATTATTATCAATTGAATTCTCTAAAGCACGCCTGTCGTCTTCAATCTTCGTGCTTTGCTGCGCCAAATTCTCTTCTTTGGCTTTAGTCTGCTGCAGGTCTGCACTCGTCTCATTGAGTTCACTTGCAACTAAATCTAATTCCTCTTGGAGCTTATTGACCTCTATGCCAATTGAGTCTTTTTGAGTCTGTACCCTGGAAAGAATGATTTCTTCCTTACGGAACTCCTCATCAAGATCTTCTATGAAGACTTCTTTGTTCTGGATATCGCTTGCTATAACTTTTTCATGCTCTTCTTTGCTCTTTATTTGATGTGACAGCTCATTGATCTTATCATCAATCTGTTGCAGGTCTAAAGAGATAAATTTTGTCTCGCATTGTATTCGATGCAAGTCTTGCATCTCATCATCTTTGAAGCATTCTTTAATTGCTCTCTTTGATCTATCATCCAACTCATGAATTTCTTTTATCTTACCCAAGAATGCTCCAGCAGCATCGATTGGCCTGTGTTCGCTTAATACAATTGTCTTGCCTGCGCTGGGGATATCTTCATACTTTGAATTTAATTTTTCGATAAACTCCCGCTGCGATGAAAGGGATAGTTTTTTATTGCTTAAATCGACAATGTCATTTTTGGTCTGCTCCGATTCTTTTTTTAGGGCATCTCTTTCGATTTCCGCCTCTTCCCTTCTTGATTTAATATGCTGCAATTTCTGGTATACGCCGTTATATTGTTCATTTAGGCTCTGTAATCTATCATCGACTATCTGTTTCTCCCCGGTGACTTTTGTTCTTTCTAAATCTAGGCGCTTTTTTCTTGCCAATAGGCCGTGCAGATGAGAAGTAACTTCGGTCAATTCATTCTTAAGCGTTGTTTGCATGCGGCTTAGCTCCAGAATTTCCATCTTGGCTTTCGCAATTGATTCCTGGGCTTCCTTAATAATATCCGCCAGTTTATGTAGATAATCTTTCTTATCCTTTATCTGAACGGTATTATTCTGTTCTATGTCTTTTAAGGCGCGGACTTCTTCTTCCAGCTTCGCGATCTTTTCCTTTTCCTGAGCAATCATTCTATTTAGCTGTTCCTTCTGCTGGTTTAATCTATTTTTTCTCTGGCCTTCTTCCTGTATGCGCTCGCGGCTCAATCCGATAAGTTCGTTGTTCCTATCAATAGCGTTATCCAAATTGAGAGTGCTTTCATTTAATTTATTGATTTTCTCTTGCGAATCCTTGAAGCCGGTTCTTGTTTCTTCTAGCATTTTTATTGCCTGGTCTAATTTGCTAGAAAGATGCGCCTGTTGTTCTTTGGAATATTCTATTTTTGCGTCTAAATCTTCTTTTTCTTTCTCCACCTGCCCAATCTGAAACTTTGCCATTTTTATCTCTAAATCCTTAAGCCTTTCCGATTCTTCCTTATAATGCTGCGCTTTTTTTGCCTGGCGTTCTATGGAGCCTATCTGGCGTTTTACTTCTGTTATGATATCGTTTATACGGAGAAGATTATCTTCTGTATCTTCCAGCTTGCTCATTGCCTCTTTTTTCTTGGCTTTATATTTAGTGATACCAGCTGCTTCATCAAATATGAGCCTTCTGTCTTCAGGTTTTGAGCTAATAATTAAATCTATTTTCCCCTGTTCAACCATGGAATATGATTCCGCTGTAACTCCCGTGCCCATAAAAAGTTCATTAATATCCCTTAGGCGCACAGGCGACTTATTCATTAAATATTCACTTTCCCCGGAACGGAATAATCTACGAGTAATGACTACTTCATCTTCGTCTACGGGCAAAAACTTTTCTTTATTGGTAAATGTTAATGAGGCCTCGGCAAAACCAAGCGCTGCTTTTGTATCTGTGCCGTTAAAGATTACGTCTTCCATTTTTGAACCGCGCAGGCTCTTTATGCTCTGCTCTCCCAAAGTCCAGCGGATAGCATCAAAGATATTGCTTTTGCCGCAGCCATTGGGACCAACTACTGCCGTGATTCCCGGCTCAAAATGCAGAGTTGTCTTATCAGCGAAAGATTTAAAACCAACCATGTCCAACTTCTTTAGATACATGCATCCTCCCTTTTTGTCATTTTGAAATTATACATACGAACTTTATTTCTTAGAAATAACTTCCTTTATTAAAGAAGCCGTTTGATTTAAGCTCGTAAACTTAGGCAACATATCTTCAGGAATTGCAATTCGGTATTTCTTTTCTATCGCCGCCATAATCTCCAGCGCCATCATTGAATCCATGCCTAAGTCTTCAACGAATTTTGCATCTGAAGCAATTTTCTCCGGCTCTGTTTCTAAAATCTCGGCTACGATTTTCTTTATTTCTGCATCAATCTTTTCTAAAGCTATCTTTGTCATTTTTCCTCCATATATTTTTTAATGAGTCATTTCCCTGTCAAGCCAACTATCAATTTTAGTCCGCCTGAATCTCCATTGACCAACAATTTTAAAAGCGGGGACTTTCCCCTTCTTAAGCCAATCGTAAATCGTACGCTTTTTAACTTTAAGATAGGTGGCCAAATCTTCTATTGTCATTAAGTCTTCGCGATACATCATGATTTACACTTTATTACATTCTATGACATCTGTCAACAGTTTTTTTACAGAATTTTCTATAATTCTACATATTGTGGCTTATTTTGGCAAAAAATACAAGATATTGAAATGGGATTTAGAGAAAGAATTGAATGGAAACTACTTTTTGAGGACTTCTTTGAACTTTTTAGTTAAGGCAGGTACAATTTCAAAAAGGTCTCCTACTATTCCGTAGGTTGCTACTTGAAAAATCGGAGCAGAGGAATCGTTGTTAATTGCAACAATAATGTCAGATGATTGCATCCCTACTAAATGCTGGATCTGGCCAGAAATGCCGATTGCGAAATAAATCTTAGGACAAACCGTCCTTCCGGTCTGGCCAACCTGATGCGAATAAGGCATCCATCCGGCATCAACCGCTGCGCGCGATGAACCCACTGCAGCGCCTAAGGTTTTTGCTAGATCTTGAACCAATGAGAAATTCTTTGGATCGCGCAAGCCTCTGCCGCCGGAAACAATTATATCTGCTTCGGCAAGATTTACGGTTGATTCTATTTCCTCGACGATATCCAATAGCTTTGTGCGCGAAACTAAAAGATTAGATTCAACATCTTCCTTTACGATCTTCCCTTTGCGATTTCTATCTGGTGCGATTTCCTTCATTACTTTATGCCTGACAGTCGACATCTGCGGACGATGATTGGGCGTAATGATCGTTGCCATGATATTTCCTCCGAAAGCTGGACGGGTCTGCAATAAAATCTTTTTTTCCGGATCAATATCAAGACCGGTGCAATCCGCAGTCAAGCCCGCATTAATTTTGACTGCTACTCTAGATATCAATGACCTACCAATTGTAGTTGCGCCGCATAAAAATATTTCGGGTTTATATTTTCTAATTAATTTAACCAGTACTTCCGTATAAGGCTCGCTCTGATAGTTAGCCAACTCCTCTTTGTCGACTAGATAAACTGTATCTGCTCCGCGAGAAATCAATTCTTTTGCCTGATGCTCCATGTTGTGCCCCAATAAAACAGCTGAAACTTCGGTGTTTAATTTCTTCGCTAACTCTTGTGCCTTGCCGAGTAATTCAAATCCGACTGTCTGCAGTTTTCCTTTTTTCTGTTCGGCAAAAACCCAAACGCCCTTTGCTTCCGGAACGATTTTATTGACTTCTTTCTTCTCGATAATAATGGCTTTGAGCTTACAGGCATCAACACAGGCGCCGCAAAGATTGCATTTATGAAAATCGATTACAGCTTTTTTGTCGGTAACTTTGATAGCGCCAAAAGGACAGGCCTTAACGCATAAACCGCAACCGGTACATTTTTCTATTATTACAGCGATAGACATCTTAAACCACGTCCCTTATGGCATTAATTAGCTTCTCAACTATTTCTGAAGTCTCACCTTGAAGAATCTGTCCGCCTGCGCGCTTTGGCGGGGTAAATATCTTTACGACCTGAGTAGGCGAACCTTTAAGCCCGATCTTATCGTCTTCTACGCCCAAATCGTTTTTGCCCCAGGTAATAATTTCAGCTTTCTTGGCCCGCATCATGCCCTTTAATGACGGCAATCTAGGAGTATTGATTTCTTTAACCACGGTAAATAAGGCTGGAAGTGGGGTTTCGATTATGTCATAACCTTCTTCGGTCATGCTTTCGACTTTGGCTTTATTATCTTTTATATCTTCTACTTTTTTCACGTAGGTAACCTGAGGAATATTCAACCAAACGGCAATGCCAGGGCCAACCTGGGCCGTATCTCCATCAGAAGCCTGTTTTCCGCAAATAACCAAATCAAATTGACCTATCTTTTTAATTGCCGCTGCCAAAGTATAGCTTGTAGCCCAGGTATCTGAACCGGCAAATGCGCGATCCGAAACTAGGACCGCCTCATCAATGCCTAAAGAAATAGCTTCTCGCAAAGCCTCATGGGCCTGAGGAGGCCCCATAGTGATAACGGTTGCCTTACCGCCAAACTTCTCCTTAAGCAGCACTGCCTCCTCAATCGCATACATATCAAAGGGATTGATGATAGACTTTACCCCTTCGCGGATAAGCGTATTTGTTTCGGGATTGATTCTTACATCCGTAGTCTCAGGAACCTGTTTTATACAAACTATAATATTCATAATAGGGGATATTTTAACCGAAGAATGTTTTCAAGTCAAGGCAAAATAAAAGGCGGCCCGACTTTGTGTCGGGCCGCCAGAAAATCTCACCAGAGAAAACTAATACTACCTACTTACCTCTTGCCCCCATACCGGACATAGACTTCTGCATTCCTTGCCCAGAACCCTGCGTCATCTTTGTAGATTTAGTCTTTTGCATCATTTGTTTTTCTTGGGCCTGCTGCATCTCCTGGGTTGCCATTTGCTCTCTTTCTCTGTCTCTTACTCTCAATGTTTCCTGAGACTTCTTTTCAGTATCCTGCTTTATACCTTCCGCTTGTTTTTCAGCTTCCTTACGGATACGTTCAGCTTCTCTTTTAGCTCTACGTTCGGCTTTTATTTTGTCTTTTTCTTCCTTGGATTTTCCTACGGTAGCAAACCAATCGCCCACCCTATGGAAAACCGCCTGGTCGCTGGCATGTTCATAAGCCTGCTCGCTTGCGCCCCTTTCGCCGCCTTTGGCCGCGAAAGAAACCGAAGGAATCACAACCAAAGAAAACATAATCAAGATAATAATTAATTTTCTCAAAGGATCCTCCCTCTATTCTTATCCTACTGGATAACCTTAATACTGCTCTTTACTTTATCTACTGCCTTCTGAGCCTCTGCTGCTAATGCATTCTTGGCTTTTGTAATCAAATCCTTTGCTGCTTGCGAATCTTTATCCACAGAACTTAAAATATACTGTCCTAGGTCTATTACATTCTGAAAATCTTTTGAGTTATAGAACGCCTGCGCCTGAGCCACCAAATAATCAACCTTTTCTTTAACTGTTGCCATAGCCTGGGCTTTTGTAATAGCGTCTTTACTGGAAGCCTCTTTTTTCGGTCCACAACCCACTAATGCTATACTTGATAATATAACCAAGCAGATAACCAATACTAATGTTTTCTTCATAAAACTATCACCTCCCTGTTTTTTAAGCCATTAAACATACTAATGACGTGCCTTCAATATATTTTAGACCTTTAAAATCCGAAGTCAATAAAAACAATTCATCCAAGGCCTTAGTCACCCCCGACCAAGTTGGCGAGCCATAATCATGCCACAGTATTACCCCCTTGCCGTTTTTGAGCAACTTTAAAGCCTTCCTAGAATCATTCAACGCATACTCGTAAGAATGCGAGCCGTCTACAAACACCAAATCAATGGTATTATAATAAGGAGAAAAATCAAACGCGGCAGAATCTCCATAAAGTTGAATAATTTTCCGTTCGCAATCGGTTCCTATAAATTTTGATCCGATGTTGTCTTTGTCTATAAACTTTTTGTCTCCTAAGGTTATGGGTAGCTTTGTAAATTCAAGCTTTTCTCTAGGTAAATCCAGGGTATAAACTTTTGTATCCTCAGGACTGTTGGCCGCTAAATTTAAGGCAGTCCTTCCATTAAACGTCCCAATCTCAAAAATAGTTTTAGGATTGTGGCGTTTTACTAACTTAGCAATAAACGCAAGCTCCTCTGTAGCTACATTACCATCTGCCACTGTCGATTGGCGCAACTGAATTGATTCTTGGTCTGAAACCAAATCGGATTGTTTAATTCTTGGAACAGTAGCCTTGACTTTCTGACCGAAACCAAAATAATCACATATATAGGACATGAGAACTCGGCACTTGGAGAAAAAAATGCCAATTGTAAATAAATAGATGCAACTAATCAAAGCGAGAATATACCGTCTTAAGAATCCGAGTGTTCTTTTTATCATATCTGCGTGTTAATATTATCTTGCAATAAAAACTTATCCTTATTCTGATACAGACATTGCAAGACCTCTAATTCCTGTTTATCAAACCAATCCGCATCGCATGAAAAGCAACGGTCAATCTCTATAGGATAAGAGTAAACAAAGAATTGCCTTCGCATCTTTTTATGGCATCGGGGACAATCTAATGCCCAGTCGTCCTTAGAAGGAATTCTTTTAAGACTTTCAGGCTTTAATTTAGTCTTGGATATCGTTGCGGCCAGATCAATTGTCTCTTGTAAAAATGTCTTATCAATCCTAACCAACACCCGAGAAATTTTGTTATGGTCCACAAATGCGCCTTCGCAATAATCGCATTTTAGAATCGCGACCCCTTCATAGATAATCTCACTTAAATTCGCATGGCAGCGCGGACAAGGACAAAATTCCCCCTTATCAGCATCTTTATTGCCAAAAAGTCTACTGACTTCATCGTCATTAAAAGCTTCATGGACCGAGTCCTGACCTTCTATTCGTATCCAATCGGCAGGCAACAACCCTTCTAGTTCTTTTAATTCAGCCAGCAAAAATGGACCCTGCCACTGATTACGTTTAAACACGAACCAGCGCTTATCTTTCGCGGAAGATTTATCCTTATATTCTGCCTTGGCAACCGGAGAAACTCTCACCATATGGGCGATATTCTCAGCCAACGTCTTTTCATCTAGATGCGCCATATTCAATAAAATATCTATTCTTTTCGTTATCGGAGGATGCGTAGCAAAAAGATCGGAAACAAAACTCAAATTCTCATCGAGCGCATTATGGCGTGGGCTAACAATAAATATTGATTCAATATTTTCTCCTTTTGTACTCGAACCATTCCATTTTTCAGCGATTAACTTTAGCGCCTCGGCTAAGGCTAAAGGATTCCGAGTGAGCCTAACGGCAATAGCATCCGCCCGATATTCACGTTGACGAGAAATAAATGTATTCAATAACTGATTAAGAAAATTCATAATAGTTAAAACGAGAAAAATTAGCAATATCAAAGCTCCACCCTTGCCGCGCAATCTAAATTCTTTTGTCGCTTGCCCAAGCTGGGAAACTGTTTCTTTATATAGTTCGGATAAGGAGCATATCACCGTGGTATTAAAACTGTCACCGCTCACAATATGCCCGGCCTCATGGCCTACTACCGCTTCAATCTGAGAACGGTTCAGTCTCGCCAATAGCCCTTCAGTTACCCCTATAACAGCATTGTCTTTAAAATCCACTAATGAATATGCATTTAGCGCTGATGTAGGAATAACATAAGCCTCAATATGCCTTCCTCCAATCGCAACAGAAACTTCATCAACAATATTCTTTAAATATTCGTGGTAGGTATCCTTGGTATCGACTGGACTTGCGTCAATTGTGTTAGAAATCCTCTCAATAAGATTAGATGTAGAAAAACTCCAATGGAATAAACCGATCAAGAAAGCTATGCTTAGCGTTATTAAAGAATGATTTAACGAAGGAAAGGTAAATATGAATTTTTCTTTGAAAGCGTAAGCAAAAAAGAAATTACGTACAATTAACAACAATAACCAGGAAGTAAAAAAATAGAAAAAAACCAAAAATAAAAATACAACAAAGATTAAACGGCTCTTTTTCTGCTCAATCTCAATAAAAGAAAAAGGCATCTTAGCAGATAGGATTTAAAATGGTTAGAATTTTACCTGAGGTGCTTCTCTTTGCGCTTTGTCTTCTATCTCAAAGAAATCCTTGGAAACGAAGCTAAATATCTTGGCTACGATATTATCAGGCGCAACCTGAATACGCGTATTAAAACGCATGACTTCATCATTATAATATTGTCTGGAAAAAGCGATTTTATTCTCAGTGGAAGTGAGTTCGTCCTGTAATTTTAGCATATTCTGATTCGCCTTAAGCTCCGGATAACGCTCAACTACCGCGAATAGAGAACGCAAGGTCTGGGTAAGAAAATTCTCTGCCTGTGCCTTATCTTTGATATTGGAGGCATCGATGGCTTGAGTCCTAGCTTTGATTACGCGTTCCAATGTATCCTTCTCGTAATTCATGTAACCCTTTACCGTCTCTACTAGATTAGGAATTAAATCGTGCCGACGCTTCAATTGAACGTCTATCTGAGACCAGGCATTTTTTATCCTTACGCTTAATTGAATCAAAGAATTATAAACCATCAATACCCAACCCACGATAAAAACCAAAACAACCAATAAAATTAATCCGATAATCATAGACACCCCCTTCTATTCAAAGGTTATTTTGAAATCTGCTCTTTCAATACTTGGTTGGCGATGATATTGCGCTGGATCTGGTTTGTACCCTCGTAAATCTGGGTAATCTTGGCATCGCGCATATACTTTTCAACAGGATAATCCTTCATATAACCATAACCTCCAAGAATCTGGACAGCGTCAGTAGTTACTTTCATTGCCACATCCGAAGCAAATAGCTTGGCCATTGCGGATTCCTTACCTACTTTAGCATTGCCGCTGTCAACCATCCTAGCGACTGCATAAATCAAGGCCCGGGCAGCCTCAATCTGCGTTGCCATATCTGCCAGCATCCATTGAATACCCTGAAAAGTAGAAATAGATTTCTCAAATTGTTCTCGTTCTTTAGCGTATTTAACGGCGTGATCAAGCGCTCCCTGCGCAATACCTAAAGCTTGCGCGGCTACTCCGGGACGAGACATATCAAATGTTTTCATGGTAACGATAAATCCCATACCTTCTTTTGCTAATAGATTCTCTTTGGGAATCTTGCAATCAGTAAAAACTAATTCGCGGGTTGAAGATGCTCTAATGCCCATCTTGTCTTCTTTTTTACCAAAAGTAAAACCCGGCGTTCCTTTTTCCACGATAAAAGCCGAGGCGCCGCGGGCACCTTTGGTTTTATCGGTCATGGCGATAACCGTATAAATCTCGGCATCTCCGCCATTAGTGATAAAATGCTTTGTGCCGTTTAAAATGTAATGGTCCCCAACTTTTTTTGCAGTAGTCTGAATGGCGCTAGCATCAGAACCAGCCGCCGGCTCAGTCAGGCCAAAGGCAGCTATCTTTTCGCCTTTTGCCAAAGCTGGCAAATATTTCTTCTTCTGCTCATCATTACCAAATAACAATATAGGAAATGTGCCTAAAGCGCTTGCAGCATAGCAGACAGCTATGCCGCCGCAGGCCTTAGATAATTCTTCCGTTACAATGCATAAGTTCAAAACCGATATTCCCATACCGCCATATTCTTCGGGGACAAAAATCCCAAAAAGGTCGGATTTTGCCAAATCTTTTATAATATCCTTAGGGAACTCATCAGCCTCATCGCATTCGGCTGCTTTAGGACGGATCTTTTCATCGGCAATCTGCCGGCTCAAATCCAGAATCATCTTTTGCTCTTCAGTCAATAAATAATCCATTTATCCTCCTTAAAGTTTAATAAAATAGCCTATTCTATATTCTTTATAAGGGCGACTTCTCCACAATCTGGAAACTTAGGGCAATTGCAACATTCGGCCCAAATCTTGTGCGGAAATTCTTTTTTGTCTACTACGGAAAACCCGATTTTATTGAAGAAATCAGGAACGAAAGAAAGGGCAAAAACTTTCTTTATCCCCAGTTTCTTCGCCTCTTCAATGCAAGAACTGACCAGTTTCTTTCCGACCCCTTTTTTATGATTTTCGGCTTCAACCGCCAAAGACTTTATCTCTGCCAAATCATTCCATCCCACAATATGTAAAGCTACCGTCCCAATCACCTTATCGTTCTCCAGCCAAATCCAATAATCGCGAATATTCTCATAAATCTCGTTTAAAGAACGCGGCAACATCAAATCTCTTTGTGCGTAGAAATTTATAAGTTTGTGTATCTCTTTAGCGTGCTGTAGATTTGCCTTATTAATCATGTTTTCTCTTTCTATTTCCTTGCTTATTATTTTAAAGGATGACGGAAAATTATATTACCACAAATAAGGGCAAATGGCAAGAAAAGAGTCGCGATATGAGATTGTTTTTGAAGGCGGAGGGAAAACTTGGGCTAATTAGGGAAGCGACAAGAATACTTCTACTATCTTGGGATCAAATTGAGTTCCGGAGCCAGCTTTAATCAATTTTATTGCTTGTGCCTTGCTAAACGCCGGACGGTAAGGACGGTCTGAAATCAAGGCGTGATATACATCTGATATAGCCACTATACGGGCACCTATAGGTATCTCTTCTCCTTTTAAACCAAAAGGATAGCCTTTACCATCCCAGCGTTCATGATGGTATAGAATTGAAGGAATGATCTCTTGCAAAAACTGAATTGGCCTTAAGATATCCGCAGCAATCATAGGGTGTTTCTTGATCTCTTCAAATTCGAATTTGGAAAGCTTGGTTTTTTTAAGCAGGATTTTATCGCTTATTCCAATCTTGCCTAAATCATGAAGCTGAGCGGCCTGCCTGACCTGCTCAATTTTGCTTTCGGGCAAGCCTAATTTCTTGGCTATCTCGCTGGCAAAATAAACAGTGTTTTCTACGTGCTCTCCGGTATAATTATCTTTTAATTTTATGGTCTTTGCAAATGCGAAGATAGACTCTATTAAACTTTGGTTTGCGCGCTTGGTAAGTTTTTCAAGTTTTTCCTGTAAGAATTGAATATTATTATGACCATTGGTAACCTCAGAAGCATCAACTTGGTGTTTCTTAGTATCTTCCATGCAATAAACCCTACCGCCGCCGTCTTCTTTAGCCTTATTTAAGACTTTATCGGCGATATTGACTAGATCCATCCCACAGTTTACATTATCTTCCGGAAAGGAAGATACTGCGATACTTAGTTTTAATTTCAAGCTATGCTCATCGTTTCCGAAGCTTTTTAGATATACGCTATTTAAAATCCTCTGAGATAAAACCAAGGCTGTCTCTCTATCGATACCGGGAGAAATTATTACAAACTCCTCTCCTCCGAACCTAACCAGAATATCATATTGACGCACTATCTTCTTAAGGTGCCTTGCGAATTGCTTCAAGATAAGATCGCCAAATTGATGGCCATATACATCATTGATCGACTTAAAATAATCTAAATCTAACATTATATAGGATAAGGAGAAACCGTATCTTTTAGCGCGGTTAAATTCTGCTTCAATCATTTCAATAAGATAGCGGTGATTAAAAAGACCCGTGTGGGAATCTCTAAGGGATAATTGTTTAAATCTACGACTGGTCTGCAAAAGGCGCTTATTGACTACTTCTAATCTTTGTTCGGCGCGTTTTCTTTCAATGATACTGCCTATTAAGGAACAGAATACAGCCAAGGTATCCTGCTTCATAGGATCAAGCGATGATCCGCTGATGGCAGAATCATTCACGAAAACTCCAATTGGTCTGTGGGCAGACTGAATAGGAGTTACCACAATCCAACCTTCGCCTATCTGAACCGAACTCTTTCCATCCCATTCCAGTTGAGGCTCTCTTACTACGACCCAATTCGGGTCGCGAGTATCAAGCATTTTTAAACGCCTCTTCCAAACCTCATTTTTCTCAAACTTAAGCGAACGCTCATCGGTAGTGCGGCCATATCTGTCTGTGCCATATATGCCACGTACCACGCCATTTTCTTCAACAAAGATAGCACACCGCTCCAGGCCAAATCTTTCCCGGGCAAACTCTACAGCCCGCTTAAAAACCGTATCTATGTCTGGGCAGGCTATAAGCTTATCCGCAGCTTCCAAGACAGCCCGCAAGCCCATTGTTACAGAACTTTGCTGTTTTTCCGCTTTTTTTCTCTCTGTAATATCTATGCCGGTAAAAAGAACCCCCTCCATCTCGCCGCTTTCGGAGAAAATAAATTGACGGCCCTGAGAAAACAATATGGCGTGGATTGTTTTATCTTTTGCGTAAACATTGACTTCTATTCCAGGAGGCTCTTCTCCTGCGATAGCTTTATTAAGAGTTTCGGCAACCTTCTTCTTATCTTCCGGTACCAGAAAATCAAAGACATCCCTGCCGATAACCTCATATTCTTTATATCCCAAAGTTTCTAAAGAAGCTTCATTGATATCTCTTAACTTTAAAGCTTTATCAATGACTATCGCAAAAACCGGGCTCCTCTCAAAAAGGAATCGATATTTCTGTTCTGATGCTTCTAATTTCTGTCTTTTTAGTTTTTGATCGGTGATATCGGCATGAACCGAAACTGCTACCTTGCCATGCCTATCATGCTCAAATGCTGAAATACTAACGAGGCTCCAAAAAAAGGTGCCATCTTTTCTTACATTACGAATATCCCCTTTCCATGCACCATTCTCTTTTAAAGACTCTATAATTTCCGCTGCGGTTACTTCTGCTGTCTTTTCGGTTGTAGCATTAAGGATAGAGGCACGCTTACCAATCAACTCTCCGGAACCATAACCAAACATATCTTCAAATTTAGCATTGGTATAGAGGATTAGACCGTCATTTAAGCTGATTAAATTCACTCCTTCGGACATATTCTTTGAAATCTCGCTAAGGACGCGTAAGTCCTGCTCAATCCTCTTGCGCTCGGTGATATCTCTTATTACCGTTACTACCTGAATGACTTTATCGCCTTCAAGAATAGGAATTTTTCTAGTTTCGGTAATAATATCTTTATCTGCGAATTTAGTGACCTCTTCGGTTTGGAGAATTTGGCCAGTCTTAAAAACCTTTTCATATTCTTTGCGAACTTCATCATGTAAAAAAGGAAAGACTTCAAACAGACTCTTTCCTATCACATCTGTCTGTAGCCCCAGCTCTTTATTCCAATTTAAGAAAACGGGATTAAATACAATAAATTTTAAATCCTTATCGACAACGTGAATAGAATCAGACATGGAGTCAATTGTATTGCGATATTGCTGCTCGGATTTACTTAAGGCGTCCTGTAATTGCTTTTGTCCGGTAATATCTCGGGCTGTTGCGACCAAACCCAAGGGTTCATCTTTCTCGTTTTTAAGCACAGTTACCGTCATCCAAGATTCAAAAACACTTCCGTTTCTTCTTACATGCCCGATTTCGTTTTTATGATAGCCTCTTTTCTTTACTAGCTCATTGAACGGTATTACCTCATTCTCCATCTGTTCTTTCGTATGAAAAATGCCTAGATGTTTTCCAATAACTTCGGTGACGCAATAACCATGCATATCGGCCCAGGCTTGATTGCAAAAACGTATCATGCCATCCATATTGGCAACGGCAATTCCGTCTACAGACTGCTCGACTGCCCGCTCCAAAATGCGGAATGTCTCGGCAACAAATTTTTGTTCAGAAATTTCTTCCGGAAGTCTTATTTCTTTGGGTGAGCTATTATTAGGGAAAGAAAAAGAATTAAAAAACTGGTCATTATGCGTGACCTTAGACATATGCTCCCTTCTCTGGGATATGTCCGTGGCTTTTATTGATAGGAAAGCGCTTTCCTAGTTAAAGTATAGACTAGAATTTACTAATTTTCAAGGGGTCAAACAAAAGGTTATTTTATCCCGCTAGAACTAAATAACTTATGGAATAAATAACTTATACTTTCTTGTTTTTTGAGGACTTGAATATTTCGTATGCCTTAGCCACGATAGCTTTATCGTGGACTATTGAACGAACCGCCTTGATCATCCCGATCGGATTTGTTGACTGAAATATATTTCTACCCATATCTACACCAACAGCGCCCTCAGATACTGCGTTATGTGCAAGCTTTAGCGCATCCATTTCAGAAACCTTTTTGCCGCCGGCAATGACTATAGGAACAGGACAACTTTCTACAACCGCCTTGAAATCCTCACAATAATATGTCTTTACAAAATGCGCGCCTAATTCCGCAGCGATACGGCAAGCTAACGATAAATATCGCGCATCTCGCGCCATCTCTTTTCCTACTGCAGTCACAGCTAGAACCGGAATTCCATATTCTTCTGCTTGATCAATTAAATCTGCAAGATTTTTCAGAGTCTGGTGTTCATATTTTGAACCTACATAAATCGAAATCGCCACTGCTGCCGCATTAAGGCGAATCGCATCTTTAATCGAAACGGTTATTGCTTCATTAGATAGGTCTTCTCCCACGATACTATTACCACCAGAGACCCTAAGCACTATCGGCACATTTGCATCAGCATTTACCGATGTCCTTAAAACGCCTCTGGTTAACATGAGCGAATCGGCGTAAGGCAGAAGCGGCTCGATGGTCTTAGACGGTTTTTCCAATCCGCTAGTTGGTCCTAAAAAATACCCATGGTCAACAGCCAGCATAACTGTTTTTCCGGTTTCCGGCTTGATTATCCTTGATAAACGATTTTTCATTCCCCAATCCATACAAAACCTCCTTATTCTTGTGGATGAATAATGACTTTAATAGAATTCTTTGCTTCGGCTACAAGTTTGAAACCTTTATAAGTATCTGCAAGTGCAAAACTATGCGTAATCATATCCTTAACATTAATCTTGCTTGTTGAAATCAACTGCAACGCCTCAATATGTTCTTCAGGCGAAGCTGCATAAGATGACAACAGCGTTACTTCATTTCTCCAGAAGATTTTATTTACGTCTAATGATATTTTGACACCTTCATCGGTAGCGGCAAAAAATAATATCGTTCCTCCCCTATCAACCGATCCCAGGGCCTGTTCTATGGCGGTCTTTGCCCCAGTGCACAGAATAACTAAATCTACAAGGTGAGAATTATTAACTTTTAGCAAGCGTTCTGGAGAAAAATCTTTGGCATTGATTATTTCATCTGCCCCTAAATTTTTTGCGGCCTTAAGCCTGAAATCATTAATATCAGTAGCGATAATCCTATTGGCTTTATTTAATTTTGCCATCTGAATATGCAATAGACCGGAAATCCCGCTACCCATGACTAAGACGCTTTTGCCCTGGCTCATCTTGGCCAATCTTTGCCCGCGAAGAACACAAGCCAATGGCTCAGTAAAAGTTGCCTCATCGTAAGAAACATTATCTGGAAGCACATAAACTCCCTTTTCTACATTTATACCGGGCAATCTTACGAATTCAGCAAAACCACCTGGATAAAAATTTGTCTTGCGCAATGTTTCGCAAACGCTGGTATGATCGTTTAAACAATAATGGCATTTTCCGCAGGGCACATGGTGTGAAGCAGAAACCCGCTGGCCAATCTTATATTTTTTTACATCTTCTCCGACTTGGACTATTTCGCCGGCAATTTCATGGCCTAGGACTAAAGGCACTTTATGCTTCCGATACCAATACATAACATCTGAGCCGCAAATTCCGCTTGCCTCTATTTTGATTAATATCTCATCTGAAGAAACCTCAGGTTTGGGCATTTCTTCCAGACTGACATTATCATTATTGTAATACATTGCTACTCTCATAGAATAATTGTTTGGGCTTGTAATGCTCTAGAGTTCCCTTCGAGATTCTAGGGAATGCGTAAGTGTAGTTGAATCGATATATTCTAGATTGCTTCCGACAGGAATTCCTAAGCCGATACGTGTCACCTTAACGCCCAATGGCTTTATAATCTTGTTAAGATAAATTGCCGTGGTCTCCCCCTCAGTATCCGAATCTGTAGCGATAATTATCTCTTTTATATTCTTATTTTTAATCCTATCTATCAATTCTTTTATCTTTAGCTCTTCCGGGCCTCTGCCGTCTAACGGGGAAATCGAACCCATTAAAACATGATACAACCCTTGGAACTTTGCCGTCTTTTCAAAAGCTAAAACATCTTTAGGTTCTTCAACCACGCAGATAGTAGAATTATCCCGCGCCGGATTTTGGCAAATCTGGCAGACTTCGCCTTCGGTCAGAATATTACAGACTTTACATAACCTGATATTTTGTTTCGCCCTTATTATCGCGCCTGTTAAATTCTTCACATCAACGTCGGAAGACTGCAACAAAAACAACGCAATCCTCTCTGCGCTACGCCTTCCTATGCCGGGAAGCTTAACCAATTTTGCGATAAGTTCTTCTAGCGATTTAGTATAACCCATATAAGATCATTCCTGTTCTTCCTTATGATGCCACCGGTTAATTACCCTGCCCTTAAAGGCGTCCATTGCAGATTTGATTAACGGCCCGTGCTCTGAATCGCGATGCTCTGGCGCATCCTGTATCGTTTCAAATTTAATCTTGATATCTTTATCGGTTAATTGCTTAAGATTTGATTCAACTAATTTTTTATTATTATCCTGCTCCAATAACTCTTTATGCAAGCTTGCGTCTTTAAAAAAACCAACGATTAACGTATTTGAATCTACTCTTAGAAGACTACCCTCTTGCAGAAAAGTTGCTACCGACATTTTTATCTTGCTTAAATTCTCAATCAGGCTTGCCCAAATATTCTTTATTTCCTCTAGGCTGATGTTCAAAACCGTTTTTTCTTTTGGAGGCTCATCCTCTTTTTCAGGAGTTTTAGGCCTTGCTTTGAGATTGCTTTCTTGAAAATTATTCATTTTAGGATTTTTATCTATAGGTTCTTTGACTTCAATTTTCTTCTCGATTTGTTCGGCTCCGGACTCTCTGGCAGCAAGTTTGGCGATTGCCATCTCTAAAGGAATATGCAAAGAATCTATCTTGCGGGCGATCTCCTGTGTTGCCACGAAAGTCTCTATAATATTTATTATCCGGGGAACAGAAAATTGCTCGGATTGTTTTAGAACCCTATCTTTGATCTCCGGCGGCAGATCCAAAAGACTCTCCAAGCTTCTTCCTCCGACTCTGGCAATCATTAAATTACGGAAATGCTCGATTAATCCAGAAATAAAAGTACTGGTATTTTTCCCTTCATTAATCAATCTATCAATTAATTTTATCGCCGCTACCGCATCTTTCTGAAATATCATATCAGCAATTTCAAAAAGATAATCTTCTTCTACGATCCCTAAGACATCAGCTACGTCAGAAAACTTGATTTTCTTGGTAGAAAATGCGCTTATCTGGTCCAATATTGATTCTGCGTCGCGCATGCTCCCCAAAGCCGCCTTGGCAATGGCAAAAAAAGCATCTTTATCGACATTCATTTTCTCATCTTGAGCGATTTTATCAAGTTTTTCTATAATCTTAACGATGGAGATTTTACGGAAATCAAATCTCTGGCAGCGGGATAATATAGTGGGGAGCACTTTGTTAGCTTGAGTGGTAGCAAAGATAAACTTTACATGGGCCGGCGGCTCCTCCAAAGTCTTAAGCAACGCATTGAATGCCTCCGGAGTCAGCATATGGACTTCATCGATAATATAAATCTTGAATTTTCCTGACGATGGAGAAAACTTTACATTTTCTCTTAAAGCCCGGATTTCATCAATCCCCCTATTAGATGCGCCGTCTATCTCAATGACATCAAAACTCCTGGCCTCATTTATTTCTTTACAACTATCGCATTTTTCGCAAGGGGTAATCGTGGGGCCGGTTTTGCAATTTAATGATTTAGCTAGGATCCTGGCGCAGGATGTCTTTCCAATTCCGCGCGGACCGCTAAATAAATAGGCGTGAGCAACCTTGCCTTGCTTAATAGCATTTTTTAAGGTACTGGTAATGTGTTCCTGGCCGATAACTTCATCAAAGTTTCTCGGCCTAAATTTTCGCGCTAAGACAATGTATGACATAATTTAATTAGAGCTTTTAATTGCTTTGTATTTACAAGCTTCTATACAAGCGCCGCAATCAACACAATTTTCCGGATAAAAAACTACAATATCTTTTCTTTCTAATGCCCCTGCCGGACAAGCTTCTACGCAACCATCACACTTTACACCTCCGCAACAGCCGCTAGTGCATTTTCCGTCCTTCCAACAACACTTATCATAATCGATGGAGATCACTTCTGTAATGCCTCCTTATAAAACTGGCGGAGAGGTCGGGATTCGAACCCGAGGACCCGTTACCAGGTCAATTGCTTAGCAGGCAACTGCATTCGGCCGCTCTGCCACCTCTCCCTCAATTGTTTCTTGCTGACTCTATCTTTCTTTTTCTTTTAAAGAACTCAGTCAGAAACAAACTACATTCTTTTTCTAGGATTCCTTTTTTAACGATAATACGGTGATTGAGTTTTTTGTTATTAGTGATATCGATTATAGAACCGCAGGCTCCTGTCTTAGGATCTTCTGCTCCAAAGAAAAGCTTCTTTATTCTTGCCAATACAAAGGCTCCGGCGCACATGCTGCAAGGTTCAATCGTGACATAGGCGGAACAGTCATTTAGCCATTTGGTCCCCAAATAATTCGTTGCCTGCGTTATGGCAAGCATTTCTGCGTGAGCTGTAGGATCTTTCAATAACTCAACCTGGTTATGCGCCCTAGCAATAATCTTTCCATTATAAACTATAACCGCGCCTACGGGAACTTCATCTTTACCAAAAGCTTCAGCAGCTTCTTTCAAGGCCTCTTTCATAAATAAATTATCAATATTCGACATAACTATTTACAGCGCGCCCAGTCCCGACAAACTTTAAATTGATATTATACTACTACTAAATCAGTGCGCCTGACTGGATTTGAACCAGTAACAGCTAGCTCCGTAGGCTAGTGCTCTATCCAGTTGAGCTACAGGCGCATTATATTTTAAAAAGATCTAAACTTCCGTTTTGTCGGGACAACACCCAGCTCCGTAGGCTGGTGCTCCCTGCCTACCGGCAGACAGCTATCTCTACCTGTCGGTAGACAGGCAATTGCCAGCCAATCGCTAATAGCGATTGGCGAGGTCTCGTCCCGACGTATCGTCGGGACGGAAGCTATGGGCGCAAAATTTTTCTACGGTTATAATAATTCCTCGCGCTTGATTCCTAATTTGGTTAATGTTGAGGCTGGATCTTTACTATACGCTCGACAGAACAAAGTAAGTTCTTTCATAGACCGGATATTTCTTTCATGCAAAGTAGATAATATCTTTGAACGCACCTTGACCTCATCGATTATCTCTTTAGGTGACAATCCGGTAGTCTTGGAAAGCTTATCTCTGTATATTGTGCTCGGTGAAACATGATTAAATTTATTCTGCTTATGGTCATAACTCCATATCTGAGAAAGAAGTACGGTTTTTTGTTCCATCCCTCCGGTTTCTACAACTTCTTCGGCAACTCTATAAACTCTATCTTTAAAATTAAACCTTTTCATAATAATAAATACATCTACCAGATTTACCAATATCTCGGGAACGTTCATGGGCTCGTTCTGAAGGCGAATTATGGCCTCCCTGGCTGAGCTGGCATGGATAGTTCCGATACAGTGTTTGCCGATATTCACAACCGTCATTAAATCCTTTGCCTCAGCGCCTCTTACCTCACCCACTATTACTCTGTCCGGACGCATTCTTAAACTGTTTTTTACCAAGGTGGTCATATCCATGTTATCATCGCTTTCTAGGCGGGAACAACTTTCCTCAAACTGGGTGTTAAGCTCCAAAGTGTCTTCGATAACAACCATTCTTTCATTCTCAGGCACAAAGCTAAACAAAGCATTTAAGATCGTGGTTTTGCCGCATCCCGGACCGCCGGAAATTATTATATTTGCTGGCCTGACAGACAAGCCTTCTACATAAAGCCAAAGCTGCGCAGCTAAATCAGTAGTCACAGTCCCCTTATCAATTAAATCAATCATGCTCATGGGCTCTGATTTCGCCTTGGTGATAGTAATCTGCGGACCTAGAGGAGAAACAATAATATTGACGCGGCCTTGAATATTAGGCAGCTCCATGTTGTTTATCCTCTTTAGCTCCAACCTGCCGCAAAAGATGACCAATTTCTTTATAAAAATATCAAGCTGTTTTTGGGTTTCAAACCTATATTTTGTTTTGATTAAACCTTTTTGGGAATGATGGACATAAATGGGGCTTAAGCTATTTATGATAATGTCTTCTACGTCGGGATCGCACAGAAGCTCCTGTATAACATCGTAACTTAAGAAATCCTTAACGAACTTTTTTCTCTCTTCTTCTGTCTCAAGCGCTTTTACTTCCTCTAGAATTAATTTCTTTTCTAAGTGGCCACAAACCTCATCCAAGACGTCAGTAACGACCTGCTGTTTTTCTTTTTCAGTCTGGAGCAAATTAAATCTGCCGATTAATTTCTCAATAACTTTACTTTCTAAATCTTGAATGAGCTCTTTTTCCTGCATAATTCTAAATCCTTTTATTTAAAAAACTTCATAAAAGAAAACAAGAACTGCTACTCGCGTTTTGGCAATGGCGGAGAGGGAGAGATTCGAACTCTCGAGCCCCTTGCGAAGCCACATGTTCTCCAGACATGCCGATTCAGCCGCTCTCGCACCTCTCCAAAAAATACGCTTGCAATTAATATAGCGTTAAAAGAACAAAAGATAGCAGCAAAAACAAGGCGCCGAATACCTTCCGGTTCTTAACAATGTATTCCTCCAGAGTGCTTTTTGCTTCTTCTATAAGCGGCATTATCCTTTTGGTAAGGCCATATTCTCTCATCAAAAAACGATTCAGCTTCTTGTAGGCCTCTACATCAATGACCACGAATAGACTCCCGGCAAAAGCAAATGTAAGCATAATCCTCATTAGCACCTTAAAAGCCGTCAAACCAGAAACGTCCATACAACTTCACCTCCTAAAAGTTTTTCTTATGTTAAAGTATAACAAAATTTCAGGAAAAAAGCAATTACTTAAAAATTCAATTTTACAAAAATAGCGGCGTCGAAACACATTCCTGCCTGCCGTCAGGCAGTGTTTCGACATCCGCCAGACCTTTCAATGATGAAAGGTCTGGCGGAGAGGCTGGGATTCGAACCCAGGAGGCCAAAAATGACCTACCGGTTTTCGAGACCGGCCGATTCAACCAGCTCTCGCACCTCTCCGACAAATTATTAACGGCGCCAAAAACTCACTGTTTTTGGTATACGCTTGACCTTTTCATTAATGAAAGGTCAAGCGGAGGCGGAAGGATTCGAACCCTCGAGCAGCCTTACGGCCGCTAACGGTTTTCAAGACCGCCGCTTTCAACCACTCAGCCACGCCTCCTGAATTTCCCTATATTACATCAAGAAATTCGTTCCGCCGAATATGCCGAAATTATCGATGAGAATTTCGGCATAGCTTATGAGGCGGAAAAGATTTCTCAGAAATTTCTAATTCCAAGTATGCTATTATTATAGTCGCAAACAAGGAATCTTCTATGTCCTACTTATAAACAATTGAGAAAAAACAGCGTTATAGATATTTACCGCCTGGCTAAAAGTATAATTGTAAAAATCTAAAAACGAAAACCCTTCCAGAAAATAACTTAGGCTGAAGGCGACAATAAATAAATTGATAATATATATCAACTGTATGGCAAAGAAATAGTTGGCTCTTAAAACATCTTCTGTTTTAGTTTTTAATGTCCTAGCGCAAAAGACCATATGCAGGGTCAGGGTAAACCCAATAAGAAAAACCAATTGTTTAGTTATATTTACATCTTTATAAAATAACTTTATAATGGCAAAGATAATTAAAATAAATATCGTGTAAATCGGCAAAACAAACGAAGCGACCTTTACTAAAGGCGAGAAAAAACGAAATACCCCCGATACCATCCCTTGGCCTTTTTGAAATACTACATTGGGCTCGTATATAAATAAGTGTAAAATCAGATAAGCAAACATACCCGAGGTAAAGTATTCATAAATTTCTCTATCCACCGAATGCATTTGCCTAAAAAAGCTAATCGAAGAAAAAATAACAATCGGCACAAAAACAATCGCGCAAATTAATTTAAGAATACTTACTATATTCTTATTCAATTCTCTCCTTCCCATCCATGTAAGGCCTCAATGCTTCAGGAATCAGAACTGATCCATCTTTCTGCTGGTATGTTTCTAGAAGTGCTATGACCGTTCTTGCCAAAGCTACGCCTGAACCGTTTAAGGTATGAACAAAACTCGTCTTCTTAGTTTTGTTGTCACGGTAACGGATATTTGCCCGACGGGCCTGAAAATCCTCGAAATTGCTACAGCTAGAACATTCAAGCCAATTATTTATTCCAGGTGCGTAGACTTCAATATCATAACACTTGCTGGCTGCAAAACTCAAATCTTCCGTAGGAAGCATAACTATACGATACTGCAAACCTAGCAATTTAAAAACCTCTTCCGCGTTGGAAAGCAACTTTTCCAGTTCATCATATGAAGTTTCGGGCCTTACGAATTTGACCAACTCGACTTTATCGAACTGGTGCACTCGCATTAGACCTTTAGTGTCTTTGCCGTACGATCCTGCTTCTCGACGGAAACAAGCAGTGTAAGCGGTGTAATAAATCGGCAAATCTTCATCGTTTAATACCTCGTCGCGAAAGATATTGGTTACCGGAACCTCTGCTGTAGGAATCAGAAATAAATCGTCATCCTTTAGCCGATACATATCCTCCTCTAACTTTGGAAGCTGGCCAGTCCCTGTCATGGAAGCGCGATTTACCAGAAAAGGAGGAAAAATTTCCGTGTAACCATGCTTTTGGGTATGTAAATCAAGCATGAAATTAAATAATGCTCTCTCCAGTCTCGCTCCCGCACCCTTATAAAGGATAAAATTCGAACCGGTGATTTTAGATGCGCGTTTAAAATCAATGATGTCTAAATTCTCGGCCAACTCGATATGTGTCTGCGGAGTAAAATCAAACTTGGGTTTATTCCCTCCTTCGCGTACAGTTTTCTTTTTGTCTGCAGGCCCAATAGGAATTGAAGCATGACAGATATTGGGCAAAGTAATTAAGAATTCCTTTAATTCCGCCTCTAATTTCTTAACCTCGGCTTCATTTTTATCGATTTTATCAGAAATCTCTTTCATGGATTTAATTTTAGGTTTGGCGTCTTTCTTTTCTTTGAGCAGGCTAGTAATCTCATTATTTGCGAGATTCTTCTGCCGGTTTAAATCCTCCAGCTCAATCGAAACTTTGCGAAGCGCCCCATCGATTTTAGCAAACTTATCGACATCCCATTTTACATTACGATTTTTGTTGGAAATCTTTACTGCCTCTAAATTCTCCCTGATAAATTTTCTGTCTAACATTTCTTCCCTTCTAATTTTTTATTTTCGCCAGGGCTTTCTCTGTTGCGGAGGCTTCCATAGGCCCCTCTCGTTTTCCCTGGCTTCTTGATATAATTTCATGAATAATTCATCGTATTTGGTATTGGGAGGTGTACTAGAGGGCACTGCGTATCCCCATTGAACAATAAAAGCATTTAAGAATAAGTATATGTTCTCGCCTTCAAACCTATATATCTCTTTAGCTTCTTCAGTTATATTCATTTTACATTTTGAACAGTATAATTTATAAACGTAAGCCAAGGTCCTGCCGTCTTTATCTTCCTTCTGGACGTCATATTCTAATTTTATCTCTTTTTTATTGATAAGTTTCTTCAGGAAGTTCCTCGCAAGCCTGCCCTGCTTTCTTACTTCCATAAGGTTTTTCCCTTGTTTAGCCAATTCTCTCTGAGTCTTTTCATCCGGAACAGCCGGGGCATCGATACCGAGAAGGCGCACTTTCTTCTTACCGCCTATCATAAAAGTGTCTCCGTCGATAACCGAGGAAACCTTAACTGCGCCCTTGACGCTAGACTTCTTGGAGCCGGTTTTAGAACAGGCACTAAAAAAGAAGATAATCGAGAACAATAATACAATAATTAAAATTAAAGTGATTCTTTTCATGTCAAACCTAATCTTTTATCTTCCCATAACTATCATCGCACCTATTAAGGCGCCGATAACCGTGCTAATGATCGGATTGCTGGTTAGCGGACAAATACCCGATGCGCATTTGCCGAAATAACCAATTCCGAATCCTATCACAGCACCGATTAAAACTCCGATCAGAATTTTCATTTATCCTTTTACCACTCCCAACGGCCGCATTCGGCAGACGCGCTTAGAAATACCCGCATTATGCACGACATCCACTACCTCATTTACATCCTTGTATGCAGCTGGGGCCTCTTCAGCTATTGTACCATGGCCAGAAGCTTTGACAAAAATTCCTTTTGATTCCAATTCTTTTAAAAGCGCACCAACGTTTATAGTCTTGGTTGCCTCGGTGCGAGATTTTAATCTTCCGGCGCCATGACAGGTTGAATAAAATGTCTCAGCAGCTTTTTCTGTTCCAACAAGAAGATAAGAATTCCTGCCCATATCGCCGGGAATAATCACAGGTTGTCCGGTTTTCTGAAATCTAGCCGGCAGATCCGGATGTCCCGGAGGAAACGCACGGGTTGCCCCTTTTCTATGTACGCAAAGAGTTTTTTCCTTGCCGTCAACTTTATGCTTTTCAAGCTTGGCAATATTGTGGGCCACATCATAAATCAAAGCCATGCCCATATCCTGCCAGCTTCTTTTAAAAACCTTCTCAAAAGCTTTACGCGTCAAATACATTAGGCACTGGCGATTTGCCCAGGCATAATTTGCCGCACATTTCATCGCCGAGATATAGCTTTGGGCCTCTTGGGAATTTATCGGAGCACAGGCAAGCTGTCTATCGGGAACGTTAATATTGTATTTGGTTAAACAATGAATCATGCTTTTTACATATTCATCGCAAACCTGATAACCTAGTCCGCGCGAACCAGAATGAATCATTATCGTGACCTGACCGAGAGTTAGACCAAAATAATCACAAAGCTTGGCATCATAGAGTTGATCAATAACCTGAATCTCTAGAAAATGATTTCCTGAGCCGAGGGTTCCTGATTGCGCTTTGCCGCGTTCGTAAGCTCGAGAAGATACCGCATTCGGATCAGCTCCTTGTATTGCGCCGTAATCCTCAGTGCATTCCAAATCTTCTTTTACGCCGTAGCCTTTCTCAACCGCCCATTTGGAGCCTTTGACCAAAATTTCCCTTTCTTCTCTTTCGCTTACGCGGATATCTCCTTTTGAGCCAACGCCGGAAGGAACATCATTAAATAAAACATAAACTAAATCTTTGATTTTATCTTTAATCTCTTCAAGCTGGAAATTTGTTTTTAATAACCGGACTCCGCAATTGATGTCGTAACCAACGCCTGCCGGAGAAACCACGCCATTATTCTCAGGATCGGTTGCGGCTACGCCTCCGATACAAAATCCGTAGCCCCAATGTATATCCGGCATAGCCATAGAATAACCGACTATCCCCGGCAAGAACGCAACATTAGCTACCTGCTCTGCAGCTTTATCACGAATAATATCTTTTAGCAATTTCTCGTCGGCATAAATTAATCCGGGAACTCTCATTCCACCTTTGTAGGTTTTGGGAATGCGAAATCGATATTCGTCAATCTTCTCTAAAGGCCCTTGCCAAATATTAGACATCAAATATCACCTGTGCCATAAAACCTTCTCTAGTCTTCTCTATCTTTAGTTCATGATAAGTAGCAGCTTTTATCTCTGTCTTAATCTTGCAATTTTCCCGAGGGCAACCCGAAGCTATCGCTATCAACTTCTTTTCGGTTAGGCTATTTATTTTGAACTCCTTAAAAAGCGCTTCTTTGGCCTCAAATAAAAAAAGCAATTCATTGAGCCAATTAATGAATAGCTCCTCTATCTCTTCGCCTTCAATTTTTATATCAAAATTATTTAATTTTATTGAATCACAGGCTTTGCAGGGCTCGGCAATAATATCAAACATAGCCTTGGCGCTATTAATAAAAACTTCTCCTAAATCTCTGCCAAAAACCCTTACGCCTATATCTGCGGTATGCTCGATTAACTCGTAGTCTTTCATAAAAAAATGGTGAGCCGTGATGGAATCGAACCATCAACCCCCAGATTAAGAGTCTGATGCTCTACCAATTGAGCTAACGGCCCATTATTTTATTTAATATTGTCGGGTGATATTATACCATTTAATAACGATATGACAAGATTAAAATTGCTAACTACTAAAAAATACTTTAGTTATGGAAATTTAGGAAGGAAAGGGAAACTACCGATTGCTACTTAGCGAAATCTTCTAACTTTAGTTCAAAAACATCCGAACCATCAGCAAGAAAAACACTGTATTGTTTTATTTCAACCACACTGTAAATGCCTACGTTACTACCTACTCCAACAACCTCATTATTGATGATGGCTTGCGGTTTTTCTTTATCCCAGAGTATGCCTGCCAGCTTCAAATCAGAGGCCTCTCCCTTATATCCCGTATAAAACTTGCCTGAAAAAGGACAGCGTAGCCATTCCAAATCCGTTTCTTTCGGATAGACAGATTGCGCAACTGATACTTGCTGCGTTAATTCTATCGCAGGAACAACAACGGCTGTTTGTGATATGGCTGACTTCTTAGCAGCTCTCTTTCTGATTGCTGAAAATGCATTAACCCAAGCAACCACCAAAACCAAAATTAAGACTGCTATGATTATTATCTGTTTTTGTTTCTTTTCCACGGCTAATTATCCTTTGATAGATAAGCCACAAGTTTTAAATCAACATCTAAATCCTGTTTTCCTTCTCCCGCGCCTTTTATATCAAGCTGTTTAACTTTTACCAATATCGGGAATTTATTCAGCAATATATTCAGATATTCCCCTATCTGTCGGTATTCACAGGACAAATTCATAGAAATCGACAGCTCTTCAAGTTTGCGCCCCTGGACCGAAACATCAAGCATCTTTGTTCCTGATGCGGTTATATTCTTTACTTTAATTTTTAAGCGATTAGCCTCATCCGATAAATTTCTGATTACCTCTTCTTCGCCTTTCGGGAACTGACTGAAAGCTTTATCTAAATTGGTTTTTAGCTTCTTCACGGCGACAGTCAATTCCTCGCCATTGGTTAAATCCAAGATTAACGCAATTTTATTCTCCGCCTCTTTTAATTCTTGTTTCAAAGCTAAAAACCTTCCGCTTTGTGGCCTATATATGAAACTCCAAAATAAAACAAAAAACAAAAGTACCACAACGCTTACATATAAGATCTTCTTCTGTTCTTTAGTTATTTTTATCGGCATAGTTAATTTAATAGAAATTTTATGTTAAAAACCGCTATATCGTTACCTTCCTTGTTCTCTTTACTCACTTTAGAGATGCTCGCATCCCTAAAGTATCCGGATGATTTCATCGCTGAGATGAATTCTGTCAAAATAGCGTCGGGGTTCTGATTTATTGTCCTGACAAAACCATTTATTGATCCGGCCATATTCTCGCTATCTATGGATAGCTCAGAAAAGAACAATTCCCTGCCCGCAAGATTGCTTAATTTCTTCAGGATTATACCTACCGGCGGCTGCGTTCTTTTTATACCGTAAATGAAATTATTTAACGTATTAAAATTTTCGGATATCTCTTTAACCGAAGATAAAGTGCCAAGATGAAACTTAGCATTATTCAGGCTCCTAGACAAAATGCCAATTCTAGCCTTTGTAAAAAGAAAAGACATCGCTAATAATAAAATTGCAAGAAAAACTATCCATCTAAGCGAAACCTTCTCAACATTCTCAATTTGTTGACTACGAAATTCGAATGGTAATAAATTGGCCTCTTTTTCAAAATTAAAAACCAATCCTAAATTGGCGTAGCTTTCAGACAACTCAATCTGGCCAACTTCGGAAGATACTGCCAAGCTCTCTAGCAAGATGAAATTCTCGATATCTAAACCTAATTCTTTAGCTAAAAACTTATCCAAATTAGGAATTTTTAAAGCGCCCCCTGCAATTAATACCTTATTCACCATGCCACCGCTATATTCTGTATCGTAATAAGAAAATGATCTTTTTATCTCTGTTATAAGGCGCTCTAAAACCGGACGCATAAGTGACAAAATTTGAATAAAGTTAATCTTCTCTTTATAAATAGAATCCTCAAGTGGAATTCCAACGCTTGATAATAACTCATCTATTTCCGAAGAAGACAACTCAATCTTCCCTGCCCCAGTAGCTAAGACACCTTTTAATGAATCTCTTAATTTACCGATAGAAACCGGCAGCTCCCTATAAAATTCTAATTTATTATTTTTATAAACAGCTATATAGCTGCTGGAATTATCGATATTTAAAACCGCCACCGGAGCAGCGGATTTAAACTTTATGTCCTTCTCAAATATCTTAAGATAGCCGAATGTGGAGATATTAACAGCCAGGCAATCAAGACCTGCATTTTTAAGCAATAAAATTTGCTGTTTTATATCTTCTTCTTTAGCCGCAATACAGATGATATCTAAAAGCCTAGATCCGTCTTCCTTGGCCGTCTTTTTTATAATTGAGTAATCTATAACTGCATTAGCGATATCAAAAGAAATGTCGTCTTTAATTTGCCACTTAACCGCATCAAGAAGTTCCGAATCCGGCACCGACGGGATTTGTATCCTTTTTATAACAACAGATTCTAGGGAAGGATTAAGAATTGTCTGTTTATGTTCAATATTATTTTCTTTAATAAAATCTTTTATTGCTGCCGAAATAGACTCATCACGTTTTTCTTTTGCGAGTGGGATGCTTTTGAAGGCGTTAATCTTAAGCCCATTTTTTACAGAAACGCTTAAAATTGTTAATTTGTCGCCTATTTCAACAACAATGAAGTTATCAATCTTCTTAGAAAATGTTTTTCCAAGAAAACTGATTTGCGATTTTATACTGGATAATATATTTTTTAAATCTAATTTTTCCATTGTTATTTATTATATCACAATATAAAAACTAACCAATTAAAAACCTTTAATTTCAACGCTTGCGGTAGTGTCAAACGACCCTTCCAGCTCCCCAAAAGCTCCTGTTCCGCTTTTAACGCTAATACTTATGACTACGCGCCGTATAGCGGTGACGGGATCAACCCCAGAGATCCAAATGGAATCATTGGCTTTTTTGTACGAAAAGATTGTTGAAGGCGTATCTTTCCCATCGATAGTTAAGCTCGGAGAAATATGGTAAGGCACCAAAGACTCTGATGACCAGCTGGAGCCTCCGTTTATACTAGTGCTGCGGTAGATGTGCTTATCTATTGCATTCCAGCGGAACCTTACTGAAAGCTGATCACTGGCCGTAGGATAGCCATAAGTATACGAGAACTGCACTGCAGAAGCATCAATTACCTTACGGGCAAACCGCATACCCCGGATATCTTGATTGCCTTCCAGTATCGTAAAGGTCAGTTCTCCTGCTATTTTCTGCACATCCAATTGCCTGGGACTGAATACAAACATCTGCACAAAGAAAATTATAGCACCAGTTATAGTAGCACCTATAATCGCCACTAATAAAATAACAATGATTAATTCGATTAAAGTAGCGCCTTTACCTTGTCTAAACATTCTTAACATCTTCTTAATGGTTTAAATCTTAAAGACCATCTCCGCCAGGATTATATTCTTCAACAGGGATAACCGGTATCGGCTTATTGTGTACTACAAAACCTCCAGCGATATAGGTATGATATGGGTTGACTTCTAAATTATAAACAATGACCTCTCCGGTAACTTTTTTTATTGAATTCACAATAACTGATTTGCCTTCGGAATTAACAAGACTATCGCCAACTTTGAGATTACCTATCTCAACCCATTGTCCTTGAGAATAAACTGGGTGATTAGGGGTAACTTTAAAAGTATCATTTATGATGAGGTAGTTGTCCGCCGGATGTTCAAAAAACTCAGAAACCCTATCTTCTCTCAGTGAGCCGGTTTTTTCATCAAAAGCCATAACCATATCTCCTGCTTTTATCGCTTCTATAGGTTTGGTGCTTCCGTCAGACATAAGAATAGGGGTCCCGGCTAACAAACAAGGTTTGTTATGGGCGACTATTCCTCCGGCAACATAAGTATGATAAGGATTAACTTCTAAATTGTAAACGGTGACTTTCTCTTTTATCTTTTTCATGCTTACGATGGGTTCAGGCTCTCCCTTAGCATTCAGGATATTATCTCCTACTTTTAGCTTTCCTATAGCCTTCCATTTGCCATCATGATACACGGGGTGATTGGCCGTCACTTTAAGATAATCATTTATCAAAAGATATTTGTTTGTGTGGTGAACAAAGAAATTCAAAACCTTATCTTCCTTAAAAGTCTTCGTTTTCTCATCAAAAGCGATTAACGCATCTCCCACCTTTACATTTTCTATGGGTTTTAGGCTGCCATCGGCCATAAGGATTGGTGTTCCGGCAAGAAAACATGGTATTACAATATCGATCAATCCGCCTCCGCTGCCCGGGCCAAAAGAGGTGTTGGCTACAAAAGTAGTGATATTGATTAATTGCCTGCTTAAATCTCCGGCCGGATAGATTCTAACCTGTACCTGTTTTAATGCATTATTCATCCCGGGGACTATATTTACGCTTCTTTGCAGATCAAATGAATAACCTTGATAATTGCCGGTTATATTGTTATATCCGTCTGCCAAAGTGGGATCATTAAAGGAAAGGCTATTGACTTTTGATAGCTCATCTTTGGCCAATCCCTCAACAACTCCCAAATCGCGAGAATAAAATGTCCCGCGCACATACTCCAGTGCCATAATGCTCAAAGGAATTAAGGCTAATCCCACAAGCACAATTGTGATAATTATTTCTATCAGCGTAAATGAACCTAGGAATTTATTTGTTTTAGACATTGCCAACCTCCTTTTTATAGGATTACCTATCAAGGTATTATATGGTCTTGCGTTTCTTCCCAAGAGGTAATAGTGCTGGTGTTCGTATCATAAGTAGCAACAAGTGTTCTTCTGGCCTCAACTTTATTGCCGTTTCTTACCTCACCCGTTGCCTTAATGGAAAATTCTTTGTTTCCTGCTCGCTGATTTTGCGCCAGTATCACCTTTCGGCGAGAACCATCGCTAAAAATAAAAGTAACATTAATACTGAAATTTGCGGGGATATTTGCCGAGAATTCCCAGACTTGCTGCGATAAGACAGTAAAAGATTGTCCTGCTAGCATAGTAAAATCAATTATATCAAGGCTTGCAGGGGAAGATAAAGTTCCGCTCCAAACCCAGCCGCCACCGAGCTTAACTTTTTTTATGCTCCCGCCGAAAGACCAATCCACCACCATATCAGTAATTGTAATGGAATTAGAACCGCTAACATTATAAATTGCTATGCTGTAAATCTGTTTTCCAAATACGGTTGGATCGAAGGCTTCAACCAAAAGAAAATCTGAGCTGCCGCCTCCTATATGGTAATAAAGGCCTTCAGCCACATTTACATTTTGCATAGGAGACCAACTCCCGTTATTTTTGTAATCCACTATCGCCCGCATAATACCGGCCTGGGCCAAATATAATGCCTTATCCTGATTGATACTCGATACATTGTACCTCAGGCTCTCGGTAACATAAGTAGCGATACCCAAAGCTACTATCGCCAATAAAACAATTATTATTATTACTTCAATTAAAACGATACTTTTATTGTTCATTTTGACTCATTTCCTCTAAGGCTTTGATCGCAGGAAAATAACTCTTATCGCACAGAAGAGCTTTGTTATAACAATCGCGCGCCTGATTGAAATCCCCTTTCTCTCTATAAACCTTTCCCAGATTACACCAGACATGCGGCTGATTAGGATTAATCAACAAATTAATCCAGCAATAGGCGATGGCGTTCCCAGAATCTCCCATCGCATAAAAAGTCCCAGCCAGATTATTATACACCATATAGCCATCTTTGAAATTATTTATATTTGATTGCCAATAGCTCATGATATCGTGGTAATCGTAATTTCTTTTCATTGTCAAGGCAGAATACGAAGCTAAAAATAAAATTAAAGCCGAGATAGCCGCGGCCCTTAATATCTTTCTGTATTTCTCGCTTTTATTTATAATTCCCCATACTTTTAAAAACAAAAAAGCCATAATAATAGCAAAGCCCAAAGAAGAAAGATACATATATCTCTCCGATACGATGTTGCAGATAGGGATAACATTGGAATACTGAGCATATGCGACAAAAAACCACATAATGCCAAAGGCAACAGGTTTATAATTTTTCCGGCATTTAAAAAAAGCGGTTATAGAAATTGCTAAGATAATCAAAGCGCCAAAGAAAACAGGGCTAATCTTTTGGATATCAAGGGTATTATAAGCAAAAGGATGATACAGCCCTCTCGCTAAAGGCATGTATAAAATCTTTAGGTAATACGCGAACGCCTTAGTAACCACTATAAGGTAACTAAAGCCCCTGAAGTAAAATATTAAATGCAAAAATTGATTCTTGTTAAAAATGAATGTGGCTACAAACATAAGCGCCATCGCAAAAATTGCTAAAAGAACCAACATCCGCAATCTTTTTAACTGGCTGCTTTGCTTATGCTTTTCTCTAAAAAATATATCGTATAAAACAAACATAATCGGCAAGGCCACCACTGAAGTACCGGCAAGGAAACAAAACGCAAAGAACAAAACTGAAATTATTAGATTTGCAACAGACTCGTCGGACTTAACATAGAATATAAACGATGCAATAAAAAACAAACTAGAAAGCGCATAATGCCCTCCGGAAATCCAACTGATCGCCTCCGTGTGTATGGGATGGACCGCAAAGATTAAACTAGTTAAAATAGATAGAGCCCTATTTTTAAACAAAATATTGCAAAGAATAAAGATTAATATTACGCAACCGATATGGTTAAAGACATTAAAGAGGTGAAAATAAAATGGCGAGCCACCAGAGGTATTCCAAATAAACAGATTGATCAATTCGATCAAGCATATTGGGCGAATCTTAAAATGCTGAGAAAAATAACTTTTTACATCGCGCAAATTCTCATTACCTACGATGACCGAATAATCATCTATGAGAAAATCCCCGCTTAAAGAATTGGCATAAAGCCCGAAACTAACCAACACTAACAAACAAACAGCTATTAAATCAATCTGTAATCTTGTGAATTTCATATAAAGATCAATAATTAAAAAGGCTGACTTTTCTAAACAATTTATCTGTCGAAGAAAAGTCAGCCATCATTATTATAAAAACAATTTTATTTTGGCATCAAATTTCAATTACCAGCCAGAACCTTGAGTTTCAACCGCAGAACTCCAGATCCTACCGGTGGCCACATCATAAATCCAGCCCGCCGCTGTATTGGCTGTTTCAGTAGTGCCCGCCACGATAGCGTTATTGCCCGTGTACGGATTATCAGGAATACTACCAGAAGCCATAACTCCAGCGGTAGCAGCAGTCAAATTCCCTAAAGTCGGCCAAGTTGCTCTTCCTGAAGCAGCTTCTTTTGCATACCAGATAGAAATACCGCTACGTAATCCACCTAAAGCGCCTTTTGTCGCTGCTACCCTGGCTTCATCTTGTAGATTAAAGAATGTGGGAATTGCTATCGCAGATAAAATACCAAGGATTACAATAACCATAACTAACTCAACTAAGGTAAAACCTCTTTTGTTTAACACCTCGTCCTCCTTCCTTATTTCATTTCTTGGTGTTACCAATTCTCATACGTTTTTGTAGTAGAAAAAACTTCTCCTGAAGCAGGATCGAAATTGTATCTATTCATAAACGGATCCAACAAATTACCGTTTTTATCCAATCGAAACGACCTCAAGAACTGCTTTTTGATAATTATACCATCACTGGTTTTGAATGTAAACTCTTGATTAATAAGGCTAACCAAGTCTTCTGGCAGTCTATTTTTTATGATCTTATAAAGCTCTATAGACATGCGGATATTGTTAAGTTCATTGCGCAAGGCTGTTTCCCTGGCTGCCTTCAAATTGATTTTTGCAAAAATCGCAAAAGTACCCATGCAAACAAAAATTACACATAAGACAACCAATAATTCAACCAGTGTCAAAGAACTTTTATTCTTAATAAGCAACATAACTAAACAGGCTTAAACACCCGGATCAAATTCCACATAGGCATGAATATCCCCAAAGCCATCATCAAAACCATAGTCGCCAAAACAAAAATAAGGATAGGTTCAATGTAGGTAGTTAAATTCTTAATCATATATCCTGATTCCCGGTCGTAATAATCGGCGACGCTTAAAAGTAATTCATCGACTTTTCCCGACTGCTCCCCGATATAAACCATTTGCACTACTATAGGAGAAAATAAGTTACTGACCTTCATCGGTTCAGACATACCTTTGCCCTGAACAACGCTTTTTTTGATATTCTCAATCGCCCGGGAAATTATAATATTTCCGGTTGAGCCAGAAACCAAGCTTAAAACCTCCAAAATCGGAACTCCGCTTTTTAATAATACCGCGGTGACTCTTGCAAACCGCGACATTACCAACATCTCGACGAGCGGCCCAATTACAGGGACTTTTAATTTAAAATTATCCCATACGGGCCTACCCGTATTAGAATTAACGAATCTTCTAAAACCGAATATCAAGGCTGCGATAATTAAAATAAAAAGATACCAGAATTTCTGAACGGCAAGGTTTAATCCTATTAAAATGCGCGTGGGTAAAGGCAATGTAGCATTAAATTGACTGTAGACTGAAGCGAAACGTGGGATTACAAAAGCAACTACAATCAAAAACCCTACGCACAAAACAAAAAAGGCAATCATAGGGTATCTGGTGGCGCTTTTTATTCTTGCACGGGTATCGATTTCCTGCTCGATCAATTCTGTCAAACGAGCCAGAATTTCCACCATCAGGCCTCCGGCCTCCGCCGCCTTTATCATATTCACATAAACTTCATCAAAAACTCCTGTATGTTTTTTCAATGCTTCTGAAAAACTTATGCCCCCTCTTATATCGCGAGATATCTCTTCAATAACCAGCTTAAAATATTGATTTTTCATCTGGACTGATACAGCTTCCAAGCTTGAAAGCAAAGGGACTCCTGCCTTCTGCAAAGAATACAACTGCCGCGTGAATGTGCTTACCTCTTCAAGCCCCACTCTTTTATATTTGCTCAGTATCTTATCAGCGCCTAATTCACGGACTTCAGAAATTGAAACCGGCGTATAACCCATCTCAGTTAGTTTTTTCGCTGCATCGGCCTGGCTATCGGCAGCGATGCTGCCCGTGACTAATTTTGAAAATTTATCTCTTGCCTTGTATTTAAAATTGGGCATCTATCATGCCTCCTCTGTCACTTTTAATACTTCTTCAATGGTTGTAATGCCTTTTTGAACCTTTTCTAATCCGTCGTCGATTAAAACCCGCATACCCGAAGATATCGCTGCTTTTTTAATTTCGTTAGCGGATTTCTTTGCTACAATCATGTTTTTGACTTCATCGTTTATCAACAGGAGCTCAAAAATACCTAAACGTCCAACAAAACCCGTCTCTTTGCATCTCATACAACCTTTACCACGATAAAATTCTGCCTTTTTGGTTAAGTTTAAGCTCTTGATTATCTCTTCTGAAGGAGTATATTTTTCTTTGCATTTTTGGCAAATTACCCTGACCAATCTTTGAGCGAGTATAGCGATTACTGAGCTTGATACCAAAAACGGCTCAACACCCATATCTAAAAGTCTGGTTAATGCACTTGATGCGTCATTGGTATGTAGGGTAGAAAAAACAAGATGGCCGGTCAAAGACGCCCGTATGGCAATATCAGCTGTCTCCCTATCACGAATCTCTCCCACCATGACTATATCCGGGTCCTGCCTTAAGATACTTCTTAAGCCGCTGGCAAAGGTAAGGCCGGCCTTAGGGTTTATCTGAGTCTGACGAATCAATGGGATTTCATATTCTACCGGGTCCTCAATTGTGATAATATTCTTATCCATGGTATTTATTGTAGATAAGGCTGCGTAAAGCGTAGTAGTTTTTCCTGAGCCGGTCGGCCCGGTGACTAAGATTATCCCGTGGGGATGGCGTATGACCTTTTCAAAATCTTTTAGCTCTTTTTCTGAGAAACCTAATTCAGCCAAACCAAGGATAACGGAAGATTTATCTAAAATCCTTAAAACGATATTTTCTCCATGCACCGTAGGAAACGAGGAAACTCTCATGTCTATATTTTTATTCTCCATTTTAAGCTGGATCCTGCCATCCTGGGGATTACGAGTCTCAGCGATATCCATTTGCGCCATTACTTTTATACGAGAAGCTAAAGCGCTCTGCAAATGCTTGGGGAGATCCTTTATTTCATGCAAGATTCCATCTATCCTGTAGCGAATTCTGACTTTGTTTTCTTCAGGTTCAACATGGATGTCGCTTGCCCTGTCTTTAACCGCCTGCATGATAAACATATTTACCAATTTTATTACCGGGGCCTCTTCAGCAACCTCGGCCAGGCCCTTAGATTTCTTTGCTTCCAGTTTGTCCTTTGTTAAACCTTTAATTAGTTCATCGGTATCACCAAACGCTCCGTAATATTGGTCGATAGCCTTCTGAATCATATCTTCCGTTGATAACACCGGCTCTATGGAATCCATTTTACTCTTTGCCCTGATCTCATCTATGGCTTCAATGTCCTGGGGATTCTCCATGGCTACGGTAAGGCTGTCTCCAACCTTAAACAAAGGCATGGCTTTGTATTTTCTAGCGACCATCTCAGGAATTAGTTTTACAACTTCACCGTCAATCAGGTAATCTGTCAAATCCATAAATGGCACGCCCATTGAATCAGCAAGAACCTGGGCAATATCAACCTCAGAAATAAAACCTAATTTCTCTAAGGCCCTCTCTACAGGAATCCCCGTTTTTTCTGCTTCGCCTTTGGCCTTATTTAATTGCTCCGGAGTAACTATTCCTTTTTTAATAAGTAAATCAATTCTACTTTCTTTTACCATAATCAAATCCTTTACTGGATAATTTCAATCTTACTGGACGTCTCTTTTCGTGCTCTTCAATAAAATCTTTTATTAACCTTGATTCTTTTTTGTTTAAATTGACGAATTTAATACCTAATCTGCTTAAGCCCTCACCCACGGAAATGGCCGAACGGATCTCTCCTTTTATCTTTACGATCCTGTGTTTGATTTTAAACTGCAGATCTACAAGCACTCCTTGAGGCAAGAATATCTCCGAAAGCATACCGATGCCGGAAAGACTAATATCCAAAGCCCTCGCCTCTATACTTTCGATAAGAATGTTAAAACGCCCCTTTAAAGACGAATCTATCTTAAGCTCTACTTTTAAAGGAATTTTTGGTTTTTTTCTCATAGCTTTTTAAGATAATTCTAAACGCGGTTCGCTTCTTCTTTCGTTTTCTTTAATGAAATTCTCGATAACTTCTAACTTACTTTTATCCATATCGAAAAATTGTATCCCCAGCCTGGTTAAGCCTCGGCCTCCGGAAACAGCTGATTTTATTTCACCTTTTACTTCAACGATTTTTTTATTAATCTCGAATTTTAAATCTACGGCTACTCCCTTTGGTATAAAAAACGAACAGGATAATCCCATACCTAAAATGCTTATATCTAATGCTTCAGCATCAATCTCTTCTTTTCTAATCTTAAAACGCTCAGTTAAAGAAGGATCCACTCTTAGTTTTACTTTAAATGATGCGGGAAATCTTTTTGCTCTTCGTGTCTCCATTATTTTATCCGTTTGATGACTCGGCCAGAAGATCTTTTATCTTCCCTAGCAATACCTGCGGCTCAAATGGCTTTATTATATATTCGTTTGCGCCGACATCGTAACCTACTTTTTTGTCAAGATCCTGGCCGCGGGCTGTAAACATTATTATGGGAATATGTTTATATTTTTCATCAAATTTAAGCATACGGCAAACTTTATAACCGTCCATCTTGGGCAACATTAAATCCAGAATAATCAAATCCGGATTTTCTTTTCTCGCCTTTTCCAAGGCCTCTTGGCCGTCGACAGCGACCAAAACTTCATAATTATTCTCCTCTAACCTGAATTTTACGACTTTAACTACATCAGGCTCATCATCAACTAGCAAGATACGTTTCTTCATTCTTATTTTCCTTTAGCTAATTCTTTTGCTATCAAATCTAAAGCCGCCTTTAAATTGCTGGAGGCATCTGAATAAGTGCTAAGCTTTGGGACAAAAGCCCGCACTCCAAGTTTTTCAGTTCCAACCATAGCCTTCGGCTCAGGATAAGCCGTAAACATTATTACAGCGATTCCCTTGTTACTCTGCCTGATTTTCTGAAGAAGGCCTACGCCATCCATCTCCGGCATCATATAATCTAAAATAGCTATCTGGGGATTTTTGCTTTCCAGGCTCTCCAAAGCTTCCGAGGGGCTAGAGGCGGAAATCAAATCGAACCCCCAGCTCTTTATCCGCTCTCCCATAAGCTTAAGGATGTCCGGCTCATCGTCAACTAACAAAACTTTTATATTGGCCATTTTTCTCCTTATTATGAAATCATCCTATAAATTTCTTGATTTTCTCCACCAATTCTTCCGGCACAAATGGCTTGGTGATGTAGTCTTCGGCTTGACACTCCTTAGCCTTCTCC
>Ga0265297_10001123_pt1 | contig 65997 bp, 65 predicted proteins | sample Munlanlwell13791_FD_192502 | JGI IMG/M metagenome (GOLD analysis project Ga0265297, IMG submission 192502) | Leachate microbial communities from a municipal landfill in Southern Ontario, Canada - Leachate well 137-91 | ecosystem: Engineered > Solid waste > Landfill > Unclassified | place... | reverse complement strand
TCCGCCCCCGACAGCCACGGTTCGCACGCCTCGCACGGGAGCCACGGGTCGCACGGGAGCCACGGGTCGCACGGCAGCCACGGGTCGCACGGGAGTCATGGGTCGCACGGGAGTCATGGGTCGCACGGGAGCCACGGCTCGCACGGGAGCCACGGCTCGCACGGGAGCCACGGGTCGCATGGCAGCCACGGGTCGCACGGCGCGTGGTGACGCCGGCCCGCTGATACTCACCCTCACTCGTTCCTGCAATCTGCGCTGCGGAGCCTGTCCGCTCCAGCTCGGGGCAGGCGTCATGAGCCGCGCGACCGCGGACAAGGCCGTTTCCGTATATCTTTTCGGAAAGCCCAAGATTTCCCGGATCAGGTTTTTTGGCGGCGAGCCGCTGCTCCGCTTCCGGCTCCTGAAGCATGTCGTCGAGAGCAATCCCGGGACGGCGTTCTCCTTTCCGACGAACGGGACGCTCCTCGACGGGCGGGTCCAAGCGTTCCTCCGGGAGCATCCCGCGATCGAGGTCATGACGAGCCGCGTGCCCGGCCAGAAGCTTCCCAACCTGCTCGTGAGCGTCACGATAGAGCCGCCGAGGGCGGCGGACGTGGCCAAGCGCACGGCGATGCTCCTGAAGCGGGGACTGAATCGCCTGAACTTCCTGCCCGCCTTCTTCGTGCGCTGGAGCCGAGCAGAGCTCGGGGAGCTTTCGCGCTCGCTCGGGGTCACGGCCGGCTTGCTCAGGGCATGGCGGGAGCGGGGGAAGCCCCTGGAGGTGCGCAACCTCTCCACGCGCAACCCGGTCCCGCTCTTCAACCACGGCATGGTGGTGGACGTGAACGGCGACGTGTTTTCGAGCAACGCGGCCCTCTGCGTCCCGTTCCAGGGATTGCGCAGGACGCTGCTCCTGGGAAACTTGTCGCGTTCGGAGAAGATCGATTGGGCCAAGGCCTCGGCCTTCGATTGGGACGGCATCTTCCGGGAGAGCCTGGATCCCCGGGTATACCGGGATACGATGGCGGTCAACGACATCCTCACGGACTTCGTGGAGCGGCTGGCGGCATGACGCGGCTGGGATCCTTGTGCTACGAGGATTATCCGCCCCTGGACGGCGCGTATCAGGACCGCAGCTACGGCCGCAGACTCTCCTTGCGAGAAGCGCGGGGTTTCTGGCGGAAGACCCGGGAAGCGGGCCTTTATGTGCATTGGCCGTTCTGCCGGCAGCGCTGCGCCTATTGCTACTGCGACAGCCGCGTGCCGGATCCCGGGGAGGAGGCGCGGTATCTGAAGGCCGTGCAAGCGGAGCTGCGGCTTTTCTCCAAAGGGCTCCGGTTCACCTCATTCCTTTTGGCCGGAGGCACGCCTACCGAAGCGGCCCCAGGCCGGCTTGAGAGTCTCCTGCGCTTGGCTCCCGGGGCGGAGATCGTCGTCGAAGCCACCCCCGCGAGCCTGGATAATGAGAAGCTCCGCATCCTGAGAGCGCACAGGATATCCAGGGTGGACCTGGGCATCGACAGCCTCGACGCCGCGGTGCTCCGGAAGGCCGGCAGAGTCGGGCAGGACCGCGCCGTCGTGCGCGCCGCGTACGAGGGTTTGGCGGGGGCCGGCATCCGCGTGGAGGCGAGCCTCTTGTGCGGTCTGCCGGAGCAGGAGGAGTCCTCCTTCCTGGCCGATGTGGAGTGGGTCCTTGGGCTGCGTCCCTCTGTCCTGCGGCTCTACGCCTTTGAGCCGAGGCCCCAGACCGCGTTCAAGCGCTGCACCGGATGCGCGAGCGAGGCGTTGGGACTCGCGGACGGGCTCATGGCAGCGGCCGGGTACGGCTGCCCGAAAAAGCCCTGGAGGCTCCCCCGTTCGGTGCTCGGGGTGGGGGCTGGCGCGAAGTCGCACGCGTTCGCCGCGGGCTGGTACCAGCATTCACCCCTGGCGGGGCGGCCGTTCCGAAGCCTGGGGCCGTTCTTCGGCATGGAGCTGTCCTTGGCGGACGAGGAGAGGCGCTTCATCGTGCGCGGGTTGGGCGTCAACGGCCGGGTCTCCAGGGCCGCTTTCCGGAAGACTTTCGGCCGCGACGTGATGGGGCCGGGCCCCTTGTCCAGGGACCTGCTCAAGATGGAGAAGGCGGGAGGCTTGTCCATCCAGGAGGAGGAGATCAGGCTCTTGGGACCGACGCACAGCCTGGCGCTCTTGTGTGAACGAAAATTACTTCAACGGATTTTAAGGAACAGAAGCGTCGGGCTGCGCCCGACGCGATGTCGGGTTTATGAGCATCAAGCCTGAAGACCTGAGGCTCTACAAGCGGCTCGCCGATTTCTGCTGGGACGATTACTACTTCCCCATGGACGGGCAGTTCCAGAACTACACGTATTTCCCTCCCGCGACCCCGGAGCAGGTCCGCTCCTGCTGGAAGCGCACCCTGCGTCTCATCCGCGAGGGCCGCGCTCCCCGGGAGGTGGGGCTCTACGTGCACTGGCCGTTCTGCCCGAGCCAGTGCTCCTATTGCTTCTGCAGCATGCGCGTGCCCAAGAGCCGGAAGGAGACGGCGGACTACGCCGCGGGCCTGAAGGGGGAGATGGACTCGTTCCGGGATGTCTTCGATGGCTTCAAGCTGACCTCGCTCTGGTTCGGCGGAGGCACGCCCACCTTCATGGACGAGGATACGCTCGACGGCCTCCTCGGCCACGCGCGCCGATGCTTCGCTCTGGAGCCTGGAGCCGAGATCTATGTCGAGGCTTCGCCCGCCACCCTCAGCCCGGGGAAGATGGACGTCCTGCTCAGGCACGGGGTGAACAGGATCACGCTCGGCATCCAGAGCCGCGACGAGTCGGTCCCGATGAACAGGCGCGGTCAGGACGCGGCGGCGGTCGAGCGCGCCGCGAGCCTGGTCTTCGGTCGGGGCATGGTCGTGGACTTCGACCTCATGATGGGGCTCCAGGGGCAGAGCGAGCTTTCATTCCTGAGGGATTTGGCTTGGGCCCTGCGCAAGAAGCCGGACGTGCTGCACCTCTTCGCCTTCGACCCCCGTCCCCAGACCCTCTTCTCGAAGTCCGGGAAGGAGCCGGGTCCGCGGCGGGACCTTCACCGGCTCATGGCGCTCGCGGATCGGGCCGTGCGCGGAGCCGGGTACGGGACGTCCCGGCTCGATCCCAAGACCCTGGAGCCGCATCGCCTCGAAGAGAAGCAGGACAGCGCGGTCCGAAGGCTCGGGGCCTCGGTGCTCGGCATAGGGAATAGCGCGCTCTCGCACGCGTTCGGTTCGGCGTGGTATTACCATCCCCTGCGCTCCAACGCCTTCCGCCTCATGCCGAGTCCCCTGGACGAAGAGATGCGGGGCTTCGCCTTGCGCCACCTCTCCCTGTTCGGTAGGCTACCCAAAAGGCCTTTCGATCCCGGCCTTTCGGGGGCTCTGCGGGATCTTGAGGCGGCTGGGCATCTGAGGTCGGAGAGAGGCGCCCTGGTCTACACTCGGCGAGACCCCGTGGAAAAAGCCATCGTGCTCAAGCATCTCTACAGCCGCAAGGTGAGGGAGGCGCTCGCGCGTATCCACCACCCTTCGGGTGGTGGGATCCGGGAGAAGTTGAGCGGACGCGGGCTGTTCCGCGTGTATTTCAGATCCGCATGATCGGCAAGGATAAGCTCGATCTCTACCGCTTCCTCGGGACGCTTGCGCGCGGCGAGGACTACCCCCCCAAGGACGGGCCGTATCAGGATTACCGCTATTTTCAGCCCGCGAGCCTGGAGCGGGTCCGCGGCTTCTGGAAGAGGACGCTGGGGCTCAAGGGGGCTCCGGAGAACCGCATCCTCTATCTGCACTGGCCGTTCTGTCCGTCCCAGTGCCGTTATTGCTTCTGCAGCATGGCCGTGCCGCGCTCCAGCCGGCAGATGCTGCGCTATGCGGATCGGCTCAAGGCGGAAATGGACTGCTTTTCGGATTTATTCGAGCGGAGCGAGTTCAGCGCCGTCTACATCGGAGGCGGGACCCCGACCTTCATGCCGGACGCGGCGTTGGAGGGCTTGCTGCGGCATGTCCGGGACCGCTTCAAGGTCAGGGGGGACGCCGAGTTCTACATGGAGGCGTCCCCGGCCACGCTGTCGGAAGGCAAGATGGCGTCCTTGCGCCGCTACGGGGTCAATCGGGTGACTCTCGGCGTTCAGTCCAGGGACAAGGCCGTCCTCGCGCGCGCGAACCGCAAGGGGCAGGACGCGCGCGTGGTGGAAGCGGCCTGGGGCCGCCTGGCCGCGTCCGAAGGGCTGGTGCGCGACATCGACCTCATGCTCGGCGTCGAGGGGCAGGGGCGCGCGTCCTTCCTGAAGGACCTCCTTTGGTCCATCCGCAGGAAGCCGGACGTCATCCACATCAACTCTTTCGACCCTAGAGGGCAGACCCTGTTCTCGCGGGGAGGGGCCAGGGTGCCGGATTCGCACTGGGCCGAGGTGGAGAGCGCCTTGCGAGCGGCCGAGCGTCTGCTGGAGTCCAGCGGATACCGCGTGACGGAGTACGACCCGGGCCGCCGGGATCGGACGCGCGCCGAGAAGATACTCTCCGATGATCCGTTCGAGCTCCACTCGATCCTTGCCTTCGGGCTCCACGCCAAGGGCCACGCGTTCGGCTCGGCCTGGTACCAGCATGAGCCCATAACGGCCAAGGCCTTGGACTCCGACCGCCTTCCGCGCTTCACCTTCCTGGCAAGCAGCCCGGCCGAGGAGGCGAGGGCTTACGTCGTGCGGAGCCTGTGCCTGCACGAGAGGCTGTGCCTGGGCGAGCTCCGGCGGCTTTTCGGCAAGAGGCTCAAGGACCTGCCGGACCTGCGGCGCAGGCTCCTGGAGCTCGAAGAGTGCGGGAAGGTCGAGATCGGGTCGGAGGAGGTCCGGCTCCTGGCCGTGAATCCCGTGGAACGGCTGATATGGCTCAAGCATCTCTGCAGGGGAGCGGTCCTTGAGGCCATGAAGAAGGTCCACGGGAAGGAGTACCGGGAATTTCTAAGGGATCGCTCAGCCCCGGCGCGGCTCGCCGAGAAAGCGCGCGCCAGGACATTCCATCGGGTGTACTACAGGTCATGACGCGCTGCCTCGAGCTGCCGATCTTCTTCCGCTGCGTGAACCGGTGTTTATTCTGTAGTAATAGTCGGGAGAGAGGCGAGTCGCTGAGCCTTAAGGAAATCGACGTTATACTGCGCAAGATGAGGCGCAAGGGTTTTACCCACGTGACATTCACCGGAGGCGAGCCCACGCTCCATCCGCAGTTCATCCAAACGCTCGCGGCCGCCAAAGCCCTTGGATACCGCACCCAGGCGGTGACGAACGGCAGCGCCTTATCCATCGCCGCCTTGCGCAAGAAGGCATTGCCCCTTCTGGATGAGCTTTGCCTCTCCATCCACGGCCACAACGCGGCGCTGCACGACAAGATCACGCAGAACCCGAAGAGTTTCTCCCGCATCCGCAAAGCGCTTGCCGGAGCCAAGGGCCCCGCGCTCATCGTGAACACGGTGGTCAACCGGCTCAATGTCCGGAGCCTGGGAGACATCGCGGAGTTCGTCTGCCGACAGCCGGGAGTCAGGCAGTTTTGGGTGTCGGGGTTGACACCGGAAGTGGAGGGGCTGAGAAATTACGAACAGCTCGCAGTGCCTTACAAGGAAATACTGAAAAACATTCCGCGTCTCGCCGCCACGGCGGCGAGACGCGGAGTATCCATCCGCTTCTTCGCGATCCCCCCATGCATGCTCGGGGAGTGCCGCGCCTTCGACAGCGCGCTCTACAAGAATCCGAACGCAGCGGTGGCCCGTTCGGGGAAGGTGCTCGCCGACGGCCTTCCCATGCCCAAGGCCGTCAAGACCGCCCGCTGCAAGGGCTGCGTGCTCAGGGGCTCCTGCCCGGGGATATGGGAAGCCTACAGGCGCTTGTTCGGCGACGCCGAGCTCCAGGCGGTGGAAGCGTGAAAGAGCCCGTCCGCCGGCTCGAGTTCCACATCCTGTATCAATGCACGAACTCCTGCGTCTTCTGCTGCGAGAGCGAGCACATGCGCAACTTCGGAGCCTACCCGGCCCTGCCGGAGGATGTCTCCGCGATCCTCAAGGCCAAGCGCAGGCAAGGCTACGACCACGTGACGTTCACCGGCGGGGAGCCGACCCTGTACCCCGGACTCCTGGATGCGCTGCGCCAGGCCAAGCATCTGGGCTACAAGACCTTCCTCATCTCGAACGGAGCGGCCCTCTCCATCCCGGAGTTCTGCGCGAGGATACTGCCGTTCACGGACGAGCTCTGCTTCTCGGTGCACGGGCATAACGCAGCTCTGCACGATAAGCTGGCGAGGAACCCGCGCGCGTTCGTCCGGATAAAGAAGGCCCTTGAGAACGTCCGGTCGCATCCGCGCAGGCTTTTCGTCATGATCAACACCGTGGTGAACCGGCTCAATGTCGGGCATCTTCCCGCGCTCCTGAGATGGGCCGGCCGCTTCGACAAGGTGCGGCATTTCCTGCTTTCGCACATGGCTCCGGAAGGGGACGGTCTGAGGCGCTTTAAAAACCTGGCCGTGCGGCACAAGGACATCGCGAAGCAGCTCCCGGCCATGGCCGCCGCGGCCAAGGCCAAGGGCATCACCCTGCGCGTGTTCGGAGTCCCCGCCTGCGAGCTCGGCGAGCATTGGAAGCTCTCCAACGACCTGTACTTCAGCCCGCGCGTGACCGTGGCGAGGGCTTTCCTGAAAGGCGGCAAGGTGGGCTGGTTCGAGGAGCCGAGCCTGGACGCGACGCGGGCCAGGCGCCATCTGCCCTTCTGCTCGCGATGCGGGCTCCACGAAAAGTGCGGCGGGGTCTTCCGCAGATACTACCGGGAGTTCGGGAAGGAAGGGATGCATCCCCTGGCATGAAGAACCTCGAGCTCAACCTGGGCATGGCGTGCAACAACAAGTGCCTGTTCTGCATGAGCGGCAACTCCCGCGTCGCGGAGAAGCGCTGGCTGCCCGTAGACAGAGCCAAGGAAGAGGTCAAGGACTTCTTTGCCCAGGGATGCCGCTCTTTGGGCTTCCTCGGCGGCGAGCCCACCATGTACCCGAGGCTCGAGGACCTCGTTCGCTACGCCAAGGCCTTGGGCTACGAGCGCATCGCCTTGTGCTCGAACGGGACGCGGTTCTCGGACTCCGCCTATGTGGACTCCCTGATCGAAGCCGGGGTCACCCGATTCGGGGTCTCCATCCACAGCCATGAAGCCGACATGGAGGACTCGCTGACCGGTGTCCCTGGGAATTTCGGCAGGAAGATCAAAGGCCTGAGGCATCTCCGGCGGCTGCGCTTCCAGGGCAAGGTCCCGCACAACGTGTCCTTGAACCCGGTGCTGAACAAGAGGACGCTGCCCGCCATCGAGGCGTTCATCGCCTTCTTCCGCAGGGAAGGCTTCGACGACATCCGCTTCAACTACATCTGGCCCCAGGCGCGCGTGGAGCACGACAAGACCATGATTCCCTCGTACCGGGAGGCCATGCCGACGCTCCTGCGCGTCATGCTCCTCAACGAGGACCGCTGGAAGATGCATATCACCTTCGGCGGGATCCCGCGCTGCATGCTCGCCTGGGGGGGAAAGAAGCTCTCCAAAACCCTGGCGGAGTCCTTGGGACGACGCTATCTATCGGAGTGCGACGACCTTCCGACAGAGGTCAGCTTGCGCGGGGAGGAGCGCTTCAGCTGGCAGGAGCGCAAGCGCGACATGCTCAAGACCCACGCCGAGGGCTGCAAGAAGTGCCGCTTCTTCGCGTCCTGCGACGGGGTGTGGAAGAGCTACGCCGCGCTCTACGGGACGCGGGAGCTGCGGCCCGCATGAAGACGCCCGAGCCGAGGCTCTGGGTCAGGCTCGCCTTCGCCTGCAACAACCGCTGCGTGTTCTGCCTGGACGGGGACCAGAACGACCCGGGGAAGGCCGTGTCCATGAAGGACATCCTTGGGCGTCTGCGCAAGGGACGCTCCCAGGGCCTGACCCGGGTGGTCCTGAGCGGAGGCGAACCGACCCTGCATCCCCGGTTCATTGAGCTCGTGCGCAAAGCCAAAGCCATGGGCTACACCCACGCGCAGGTCATCACCAACGGCCGCAGGTTCTGCTATCCGGGCTTCCTGGACCAGTGCGTCGAGGCCGGCCTTCGCGAGGTCACGTTCTCCATGCACGGCCACACCCGGCAGCTCCACGACAAGCTCGTGGGAGTGCCGGGCGCGTTCGTGCAGGCCATAGCCGGCCTTTCCGCGGCCCTGAAGAAGCCTCGGCTCATCGTGAGCGTGGACGTGGTCGTGAACCGGCTCAACGTCAAGGAACTCGAGAAGCTCCTGCGCTTCTACATCCGCCTGGGCGTACGGGAGTTCGACCTGCTGCACCCGGTCCCGTTCGGCAGGGCGTGGGACAATTGGAAGAAACTGAACTACGACCCCGATCGGACAACCGGACTGAGACGTGCCCTGGCGCTTTCGCGCCAGGGCATACGCATCTGGACGAACAGGCTCCCGGCGCGCTATCTGGAGGGGTTCGAGGACTTGATCCAGGCTCCCGAGAAGCTCCACGACGAGGTGCGCGGCCGCGAAGCCATGTTCAAGGCGTTCGTGCGCAAAGGGAAGGCCTTCGAATGCCGCGGCGAGCGCTGCCGCCACTGCTTCATGCAGGGATTCTGCGCGGACCTGCTGCTATTGAGGAAGGAGAGAAGGCTCGCATCCAAGCCCATGCCCGAGTGCCTGCCTATCGCAGGCTCCAGGGAAGCCTTCGCCTGGAATGGGAAGAGGACGGACCTCTGGAAGTGGACGGACTTCTACATACGGCGCCGCTACCATGTCCATGGGAGCGCGTGCCTGCGCTGCCCGCGCAAAAAGCGGTGCGAGGGAGCCCCCATCCAGGTCGTGCGCAGCAGGGGCTTCTCAGTGCTCGCGCCCGGACGCTGAGCCTACCGCTTTCCTTTTTTCGTCTTCTTGGGTTTGCTTGCGCGCGCGGCTTTGCCCTGCTTTCCCTGGGACTCCTCCCAAGGGGCCACGATGCCGAGCGGATCCTCGCCCTCGCCGCCCTTATCGATCTCGGCGAGCAGCTTCTGGATCTCCTTGGCCAGGGCGTCGTCCTCCGGGGTCGGGGCGGCCTGAGCCTGCGAAGCCCCCGGGCCCGCCATCTCCGGAGCCGCCGGATGCGCTTCTTCCGGCGCGGGTTCCGCGGCCGGCTTCTTCTTGGCGGGGGCCCTGTCCTCGCGCGCGGGTTCGGGGGCGGCGGGTTCCTCGACGGGCTCATCCTCCATCGCGGGCAGGGGCTCGCCCTCCTGGGACGGCTGGACCGACAGCAGCGCCCGGGTCACCACGTATTCGCGGATCTTCTGATTCGCCGCCGACACGCGCAGCCTCAGGGCGTGGTGCAGGAGCTCGTTGCGGAAATCCCCTTCCAGGCGCCGCATCTCGCCTTCGGTCGGGGGCTCCTTCGAGTCCAAAAATACCCGGATGGTCTTCTTCGGGCGCTCGTCCAGGCGTACGTACGCGCGGTCGATGAAGGCGTAGCAGGCGGCGTAGATGGCCTCCAAGGGATAAATCGCGGTCCGGATGTCGAAATGGGTGCCAGTCATATCAGGGAGTGTCTTCCTCTTCGTCAGGCTTGGGCGACGGCTTCGCCGTCGCCTTCTTTGTCTTGTTCTTCTTCTCCGCGTCCGCCCGCCGGGCGTCCTCGAATATCTTGACTTCGTTCTCGTCCTGCTTGCGCTTCTGTTCCGCGAGCTCCCGCGCCAGCTTGGCTTTGCGCTCCTCCTCGGCCTGCTTCTGCTTCAGGGCCGCCTGCAAGGCCTCTTCCTTCTCCTTGCGCTCCTTCTCCGCCTGGGCGGCCTTCGTGCTCTCGATCATCTTGCGGAGTTCCTCCCGGGTCCGCTCCTCCCGCTCCGCGTTGGCGCGCTTCGCCTCCTCCTCGCTCTGCCGCCGCTTCCGGGCGCCTTCCTCCTGCGCGGCCTTGACCTTCCGTGCGACCTCCTTCTGGTCGTTTTCGGTCTTGCGCGCCGCGGCGAAGCTGGCGGCCGCGTTTTCGTAGGTCTCCAGGACTTTCCTGCCGACGGCCTGGCAGGATGATCCCACCAGGGGGGCGTAGGGGCCGTCGGCGGCCGCGCCGGGGGCGCCCTCCCGCAGGGCCTTCAGCAGGAAGGACCTCGACTCGCAGGGGCTTCGGACGACCGGGTCTTCTATTCCGCCGCAAACCTCGGGCTTGCCGGTGAGGTACTTGTATTCCTCGGCGCAGGGGGCGAACCGATCGGGCGGAGCGATGCCGGCCGACTTGAGGAAGCCGCAGAAGCGCTCGACGTCCCCGCGGCGGATCGCCTGCTGGATGTCCTTGTTCGTGCACATCTCCTCGGCCGGGGCCCCCATGAGGTTCATCATCTTGGTGAGGGACAGGCAGGTCGGCGGCGGGACCTCGCTCGTGAATATCTCCTTGAACATGACCGCGTGGTAGTAGTGCATGCGGCACAGGGGCGGGGCGAATTTTGCGATATTCCAAACATCCACCACATCGCAATGGCTCGGGTTCCTGTCCCGGACGGCCTTGCAGAGATAGTAGTCCTCCAACTGGGCTTTCAGCGTCCGGGTCACGTCGAACACGAACTTGAAGGCCCTTTCGTGGTCCCGCATCAGCTCCTCTGGGGTCGCGTAGACGGGATACGGCTTGTCCGCAGAGGGGGCGGGGGCGGGCGCGTCCGCGGCCGGCCTCTTCTTTGAGACCCGGGCGACGGTCAGGAGGACGACGATGACCCCCAGTCCCGCCAGCAGAAAGAGGAGAGCCTTTCCTCGAGTCACGGGAAGGCTTTAAGGATAACATTTGCGCGCGCGACCCACAACCCTCGCCCGCAGCTTTACTACAATAACATCCGGCCCATGGCCGAGATCGCCTATCTCCAATTGACGCGCCTGTGCAACCAGGAGTGCCGCTTCTGCTCCAACCCGGAGAACGGGCGGCTCATCCCGCTGCGGCGCGCTAAGGCCTGGATCGACCGCTTCGCCAAAAGGGGCTACGCCGGCGTCATCCTCACCGGGGGCGAGCCCACGCTGCATCCGGATCTTTCCAGGCTCATCCGGCACGCGCACGCCAGACGCATACCCCCGCGCATCATCACCAACGCCCAGCGCACGGCCGAGCCCGGGCTCCTGGAGGGGCTCTATGACGCGGGGCTGCGGCACATGCACGTGTCCATCTACTCGTGCCGGGCGAAGACCCAGGGCTTCTTGACCGGGAAGAAGGACTCGCTGGCGAACATCACGAAGACGCTCGATGAAGCGGGGCGCCTGAAGCTCCGCGTGGACATCAACACGGTCATCAGCAAGTACAACGCCGACCACTTGGATGGGCTCGTCCGCTGGATCATCGACCGATGGCCTTTCGTCCGCCACTTCGTGTGGAACAACCTCGATCCGACCATGAACCGCGCCACCAAGAACCCGGACACCATCCCCAAGCTCCGGGACTTCGAGCTCTCTCTGTTCCGGGCCATGAGCGCGGTCCACGATTCGGGGCGTACCTTCAGGGTCGAGCGCGTGCCGTTGTGCTACATGACGGACTTCGCGCACTGCTCCACCGAGACGCGCAAGCTCGTCAAGAGCGAGGGGCGGGCCATCTATTTCCTGGACGAGAAGGGGATCAAGGTGCAGAATACGCGCGGATTTTGGAGCTACGGCAAGGCTCCGCGGTGCAAGGCCTGCACCTTGGAGACGGTCTGCGCCGGGCTCTACGAGATGGACCGCTACTACAAGTCCGACGAGCTCTGCCCCGTGTTCGTTTCGAGAGAGAAGCTGGCGCGCCGCATCCTGGGGACCCCATGAGCCTGCAGCTCGCGCTCTACGTCTTCTTCGTCTCCTTCGGCATGGTGGTCTCCTATGAGGATTGGAAGGCCCAGAAGATACGCAACCGCTGGATACTCTGGGGCGTAGGCGCCTGCGGGGCCGCGCTCCTCTATCTGTTCGTCAACAGCCTGTTCGGGCACTGGAAGATGCGCTGGTGGGGTTTGGGCGAGTACTATCTGCCTCTGGGTTTTTATCCGCGCGTGGCGCTCCATCTCCTGCTGGCGGGTTCGGCGGGAGTGGCTTTGTGGTTCGGCCGGCTCTGGCCCGCGGGCGACGCCAAGCTCTACATCCTCTTCAGCCTCCTCGCCGTGCTCGTGGACCACAACCTGGTGGGGTTCCCGTTCATCCTGTTCCTGAGGATGCTCATCAACATCTTCGTCCCGGCCGGGCTTTGGGTGCTCGCGAGCGCCGCGGCGGCGGGCCTCTGGCGGATGGGGCGGTCCGGCCGGGAGAGCCTCCTCAAAGGCCTGACAGCCCTGGTCGACCGCGCGGTGCAGCGCGCCATGGAGGTGTGGCCCTACCGGTACGGATACGCCCTGCACCTGCTCAACATGTACATCCTCTTCATCGCCCTGCACCTCCTCTGCGACCGGATCGCCATGCTCCGGTTCATGCAGGACGGGCTGGGGCAGTTGCTCATGATGCTGGGGCTCTACGTCGTTTTCGCGCCCCTCAACAACGTCCTGCAGAAATACCGTTACGGCCCGGTGGTCCTGGCCGCGGCCTGGTGGTTCATCTGGGGGGAGGACATGCGCATCCGATGGGGCTTCGTGCTCTGGGGTTCGGCGCGCAACCTTGTGTTCTTCGGCCTGCTCTTGGGCGTGATGCAGTCGCTCATCCGCCTGTTCCTGCGCAAGGAGAGCGAGGAGCAGGTGGGCTACAAAGAGCTCCGCTCCGGCATGATACTTTCCGAAGAGGCGTGGCGGGCCGTCAAGAAGCTCTGGAGCGGGGAGACGCCGGCGCCGAACCGCTACGCGGACGGACTCTTCCCGGACGACCTGGCGGCGCTTCATTCCTGGAAGGATGTCCCGGACCTGGTCCTAGCCGTGTACCGGGCCACGCCCTTTGCGGTGTGGGTGTTCCTAGGATCGCTCATCACCCTGACCTCCCGCAGGAACGTGATGTACTGGATGATGCGGTTCTGGTCGGACGCGTCCGGAACCGTGGCGGAGCTCCTGAGGTCCTGGTGCGCATGAAGAATGTCAGGGTGGACCTCAAGATCGGCTTCCAGTGCAACAACTGGTGCGCGTTCTGCGTGCAGGGGGACAAGCGCAAGCATGTCCCGCCCAAGGACATGGAGACCATCGAGAGGCTTCTCTCGGAAGGCCGCAAGAGGGGGGCGACCGGGGTGGTGCTCACGGGAGGAGAACCCACCCTGCACGAGCACTTCCTGGACACCCTTCGTCTGGCCAAGCGTCTGGGCTATGAGTCCCTCCAGGTGCAGACGAACGGCCGGCGCTTCTGCTACCCGGATTTTTGCCGCAAGGCCGTGGCGGCCGGCGCCACCGAGGTGTCTCCGGCCCTGCACGGGTCGACCGCGGCCCTGCACGAGTTCCTGACCGGCGCGCCCGGGAGCTTCATGCAGACCGTGGCCGGGATCAGAAATCTGAAGCGCCTGGGAGTCTACGTGCTCACGAACACGGTGATCACGCGCGCGAATTTCCGGGACCTGCCCGATCTTGCCCGGCTCTTCGTGAAGCTGGGGGTGGACCAGTTCCAGTTCGCGTTCGTGCATATCACGGGCAGGGCCGCCGAGAACGCGTCCTGGATCGTCCCAAGGAAGGCGCTCATCGAGCCGTGGGTCAAGCGGGGGATCGACATCGGCAAGGCCGCGCGCAAAAGCGTGCTGACCGAGGCCATCCCCTACTGCAGGATGCGCGGCTATGAAGCCCACGTGGCGGAGCGCATCATCCCGGAGACCACGGTCTACGACGCGGAGGTCACCATAGACTCCTACACCAAGTACCGGATGACGGAAGGGAAGGGCAAGGGCCCGAAGTGCAGGGCCTGCAAGTGGTTCAAGACCTGCGAGGGGCCGTGGAGGGAGTACCCGGAGCTCTACGGCTGGGAGGAGTTCGAGCCGGTCGCTCGATAGGATGACCGCGATAGACGCCTGGCGTTCCTTCCTCCGGCGCGAGGAGTTCGCGCGCCACAAGTTCACCGGTCTGGTCCCCAGCCGGCCCACGGTGGACATCATGCACGGCGACCTGGAGTGCCGCTACACCTTCCCGACCCCGGAGGGAGACTCTCCCGGCGTGCTGAACCTGCCGTGGCTGCGCGCCAACCGCGAGACGAAGCCCGCGCCCTACCGCATCCTGACCACGGACCTTAAGGAGAGAGATGTGGTCCTCGGCGGACTGGGCAAGGCGGCCGAGTGCCTGCGCTTGGCCGTGAAGAGCCGCGGCCACGTCGTGCTGCTCAACTCCGCCTGCGTGCCGGACCTGACCGGCGAGGACGCGGCGAGGCTCCTGGCCCCGCACAAGGGCGCGCCGGTGCTCTACCATCCGTCCGACGGCAAGGACGTCGCCCCCGTCATTCTCAGGGACCTCATCCGACTCTCCGGGCTCCGGAAGACGCGCAAAGCGCCGGGATCGGTCGCCCTCATCGGCTACCCCGGAGGCCGGGCGCAGCGGGAACTCGTCGCCCTGCTGGAGCGGGCCAGGGTGCGGGTGCGGGCGTGCGTCCTGCCGGACCTCTCCGCGCGAGCCTTGCGCCGCGCTTCCGCCGCGGCCTGCAGCGTGGTGTTCAGCTCCCGTATCCTGGAGAGCCTGTGCAGGGGGTTGCTGGAGGAGTTCAAGCTCCCCGTGGTCCGACCGCCGTCTCCCTACGGCCTGGAGGGGACGAAGAAGTGGCTGGATTCCGTGGCTTCGTCCGTCGGGCGCGACGGGAGCGCGGCCTGGCGCAGCGCGGCGCTGCGCATCCTCCCCGAGTGGGCCGAGATGACGAGGCAGGCGCGGGACTACCGCCTGGGCTTCATCCTCGACCCCTCCGAGCTTCCGAGGCTGTCGGAGCCCGCGTGGAACGCGGGCATCCCCTTGGTCGAAGCCGTCAAGGAGATGGGTTTCGGCATCGACTACTTCGTGTACGCCGAGCAGGAGCAAGGCCGGTTCGGCCGAGGGGAACGGCATCGCCTGCATGCGTTCCGGAGCGAGGGTGAGCTCGACACCCTCATCCGCGGCGGGGGCTGCCACGCGTTCTACTCCGACTGCTACCGCGACCGCCGGCTCACCCGGCGGGGAAAGGCGCAGTTCTCCCTGGACGCGTTCGAGCCCGGGCCCCAGGGGGCCCTGCGGACGCTCCGAAGGCTCCTGGATGTCTGCCGCCTTCCGTTCTATCCGAGGTATGGGGGCTACCTTGCCGAAGGTTAGAAAAGGCGCGGACCTCGAGGCCTTCGGCCTGCCCTTGGACTATCCCTACCTGCTCGGCGCGTACCTGGCCGTCAACGCAGTGCGCGGCACGGCCATCCTGGTGGACGGCCCGGATTGCGCCCTGGGCAAGGCCGAGCACGTGCTCCTGCACGACCGCTGCTCCGATCTGCTGGACTGCGCGGGCGCGTCGCGCGTCGAGTGCACCTGGACGGACGCGAGGAACGCCGTGTGCTCGAGAGAAGAGGCGGTCTCCCGCTGCCTGCTTTCCTTGTCCCGGCGGGAGGATGTCGGCGCGGTGCTTCTCTGCGCATTGCCCCTGGCCAGCGTCACGGGCGCGGATTACGCCGGCATGCTCCGGAGGCTCTCCCCGCAGGCCGGCAAGCCTCTGCTGCTGGTCCCGCCGCGCTCGCTGCAGGCGGGATACCTGGAGGGTTATGACGCGGTCCTGGCCGCGCTGGCCGCGGGCGTGGACTTCCGGGGGAAGAGGGGCGGGTTCCGCGACGTGGCGGTCGTCGCGCCGTTCATGGACAGGAACGAGGAGGACCGTCGGGCCGACGTCCGGGAGTTGGAGCGCATGCTGCGCGGCGTCGGGCTCGACCCCCTCGTCTGGCCGGAGCGCGTCCCGGACTCCGGCGGGGCCGGCGCCGTCCTTTCCATGCCGTACGGCCGTGCAGCGGCCCGCGTCCTTTCCGAAAGGCTCGGAGTGCCGCGCGTCGACGCGGGTCTGCCGGTGGGCCTCGCCGGGACCGTGCGCTGGCTCCAGGGCCTCTCCCGATCCTTCGGCCTGCGGGAGGAGGCGCGCCGCTTCATCGAGCGCGAGTCGGACCGCGCGTCCGTCGGGCTCGAGCGGGCGGGCCGGTTCTTGCGCGGGAAGAGGGTCTTCGCGGCCGCGGACCCGCACCTGCTGGACGCGCTCATCCCGGCGCTCCGGGAGTTCGGCCTCCAAGTCAGGGGCTCCGCGACGGTGGGACCCGGGCGGAAGGCTCCACGCCGTCTTTCCCGGCCGACCTCCGGCCGGCTGGCGGCCGCCCTCGGCCGCGGCCTGGATCTCGTCATCGGCAACAGCGATGTCTGCCGTTTGGCGGAGCGGCGCTGCCCCACCCTGGAGCTGGGCTTCCCCTCCCGCCGCTGGCACGCGCTCTCTCCAAGCCCCCTGCTGGGTTTCGAGGGCTGCCTCTCTCTCGCGGGAAGGATCGCGGGCGCGCTCCTGCGGACAAGGTGAAGAAGTATATAATCAGGCGTTGGCGAAGGAGAAACGATGATCCATCTTAAACGGGCGCAATGGTACCGCCGGAAAGGGAGGACGCTCGGCGTCAAGCAGAAGCCCGCGGCTCGCAGCGCCGCCCGCGTGCCTTTTCGCAGGCCCACGCCTAGCCCGATGTGGACGCGGGAGGGGGTCTTCGCCTATCCTCCCCCGATCGCGTGGGGTCCGCTGAAGGGGCAGGCCGCGGTCGAGGCGTGGCGCAGGGCGGTGTCTAAGAGGCGCTTCCGCGATCCGCTCGGGCTCTACATCCACATCCCTCCGGAAGTGCACTACGTCTGCGATTTCTTTCCGGCGCGGGAGACGCATCCCTACATCGAGAGTCTCGAGCGCGAGGTCGAGTTCCTCAAGCTCCCCAAGGACCTTCCGGTCCGGACGCTCTACATCGGCGGCTCGGGGGCGGGCGCGTTCGGCAACTTTACCGCTCCGCAGATCGGCCGCCTGCTGGGCTGGCTCAGGAAACGCTTCAACCTGGCGGCCGTCACGCAGTCCGTTGTGGAGGTCGACGCGGCTGAACTCGACGGCGCCAAGGTGCGCCACCTGGTCCGCCACGGAGTGAACAGGATCTCGGCCCGGCTTCCGGCCAACGACGGCACCGCGGCCGCCGTCCTGCGCCGGCGCCTCTTCGCCGAGGGGATCGCCATGTGCCGGAAGATGGGGGTCAAGAACATCGCCATCGACGTGGTCGCCGGCCGGACCGGAGAGGCGTCCTCGGGCCTGGAGAAGGACCTCAAGTTCGTGCGCAGCCTGGGGCCGAGCTGCTTCTTCCTGTGCGACTACAGCACTTCCGGCGACCGCATGGCGGAGCGGCGCGTGCGCCATATGTGGGAGAGTGCGACGAAGGGACCCATCGACCCGGGGTCCGAGGGCGACAACAACCTCCAGCTCGTGTACTCCAACCGATTCAACGCGTCCTATCTCGGCCTCGGATGGGGAGCCATCTCCCACATCCGAGGATCCCTGGTCTACGGCAAGGCGGGCTCCTGCTTCGTCTACGTGGACTCGCTGCTGCGGGGCAAGCCCCCTCGGCTGGCCGGCGCGACGGTCGACGAGGTCGGCGAGATGCGCTCGCACATCATCCATTGCTTGGAGGATCTCGGAGAGATCACCTGCTCGGCTTTCCACGCCGCTTTCGCCAGGGATCCCGAGGAGGCTTTCCCGCGCGAGTTCGCCGCCCTGAAGGCGAGCAAGCGTTTGGTGCGCGGCGGCGACAAGATCTATCTCGCCAACCCCCAGGAGGACCAGCGGTATCTATGCTCCGTGCGCTTCTACGGCCCCGACATCCTGAGGATATTGTCCCGGCGCTCGGGTGGAGGCGTCCCCCTCGTGCAGACCTACGGCGGGGTGGGCGGCGGGATCATGGACCCGGACACCTACGTCCCCTGCGTCGGGAGCCGAGAACACCTGCGCAAGCTCAACGAAGACGGGATGAAGAGCCTCAAGGCCGGCAACGCGGCGCGCGCGGCGAGATGCTTCGACGCCGCGCTCAAGATCAACCCGCGGGACCTCAGCGCCATGCTGAACAGGGCCGCCGCAGCCGTCTCCAGGGGAGACCTGGACGCGGCCAAGAGGCTCTACGACCAGGCCATCGCCGCGATCCCTGGAGGCGCGGACGCCATCGCCGACGCTCTGAGCTCCCGCGCTTTCGTGAACAAGCGGATGGGGAAGGTGCGCGAGGCCGTCTTGGATCTGCGCAAGGCCTTGCGCTCCGCCCCGAAGAGCTGGCCGCGGCGCGAAGAGGTGCGCAAGGTCCTGGATCAGTTCCTCGCCAAGCGGCCGCTGGGCCGGTCATGAACCGGAGCTTCGCCGCGCTGGCGGGCCTGGCCTTCGCCGGCCTGCTCGCGTCGGGCTGCGGCGACACGGGAGCGTCCAGGGCGGAGCAGGACTCGCAGGACCAGGTCTACCGGCGGCTCTTCGATGAGCCCCTGGAGCGCTTCTTCGTGCGGGAGACGGCCGAGGACGGGTCCGCGCTCTACGCGGCCCGGCGCTCCGGGGCCTCGGCTCTGTCGCGCTTCCCCGCGGTGAAGGCGCCGCGGGTGCGGCGGGTGTTCATCATCGGAGGTTCTTCGGCGCAGCATTTCGACAAGGGGCATCTCTACGGCATGCTGCGCCGCGCCCTCCCCGGCCTGGACTTCGAGATCGTGGACTGCAGCCTGCGCTACCACGACAGCAGCCGGGACCTCCTGCTGGTGCGGGAGGTGCTGGAGTACGCGCCGGATCTCCTCATCCTGATGAGCGGCTCCGATGAGGGCATGCCGGCAGCCGCGGCCGGGCCCATCGGCGGCGCGCGCGCGCTGGCGAGCCTGCTTCGGGCCGCGCTCAAGCTCAGGGCGCCGGCCGCCGCCAGGCTTCTGCTCAGGGAGAGCCGGGCCGCCGAGCCCTCCCGGGTCGAGCACTGGTTCGAGGGCGAGATGCGGGCCATGGTCCGGGCGGCCAAGCTGCGCGGGGTCCCGGTGCTCCTATGCACCCTTCCCTGGGATTTCAAGGACACGCCTCCGGCGGGAGCCCTCCCCTTGGGCAAGAGGGCTTTCTTCGAGGCGTGGTTCCAGTTCGAGCGGGGCGACACAGCCGCGTCCGCGCGCCTCTTCGGCGCGCATCTCAAGGCGCTGGCCGGCCGGCGGACGCGTGAACGCGCTTTCACGGAATACTACTTGGGAAGAAGCCTGGAGGAAGAGGGCGACCTCCCGGCCGCGCGCGAGCATTATCTGCGCGTCTCCGAGCTCGAGATCCCTCCCATGGCCGCCCTCAACGCCGTCGTGCGCCGCCTGGGCCGCGAGGAGGGGATTCCGTTCGCGGACCTGGAGAAGCATTTCTTGGAAGTTCGCCCGGACGGGATCCCGGGCTCGGACTCGTTCGACGACGAATTCCGCTGGACGCGGGATTGGGACGCGGGCGTGGCCGGGGTCCTGGCGCGGGCCATGGCCGCGGCCTCCAGGGAGCGGACCTTCCTCGCGCCCGGGAAGGATTGGGACATCGCGGGGCTGGAGGCCATGATCCGCGTTCCTCCCCGGCCCTTGAAAGGGGGCGTCGATCGTACGGCGGAATGGACGGGGCTGATGCTCAGGCTCTGGGAGATCGACGCGGCGGGCGACGGCAGGCCGCGGGAGCGCCTCGTCTCCGCGATGTGCCGCCTGCTCGCCTGGAGGCCGGATGTCTTCGCGAAGTCCGACGGGGTCCAGCGGTGGCTCGTCGAGAGGCTCATTGCGGAGACCGATGCCGAGGGGGTGGAGCGCCGGGTCCGGAAGTGGATGCCCGTGATGCTCGCGCATCTCGCCGAGGCCAGCCTCCGGAGGGGGGAGTTCGGCCGATCCATCCGCTACTTCGATGAGTTCCTCCGGCTCGACGCGGCCATCCCGCGTCTGCGTCTGCGCAAGTGCGTGGCGCTCTACGGCATGGGCAAGAAGCGCGAGGCGCTCCAGGGCCTCGAGGAGCTCCGGGGAGTGGAGGAGATCTTGCCCGAGGTCGGATTCTACCGTGAGAAGTTCCAGCAGGGGGTTTGGCCGAGGATAGCGAAAAAAGCGAAGAAGAGACCGGCGGCCCCGGCCAAGGAGAGTGAGGAAGCCCTGCTGAGGAAGTCTCTGGGACCGGCCGGAGCCGCGGCCAAGCTCCTGGCCCGTGGAAAGCGGGATGCGGCCAGGCGGATGGTCGCGGAGGCTCTCGGGCGCAAGCCCGCCGAGGCGGCCGCCGAAGAGTGGCTGCGGCTGGCCGCGGTCGCCAAGGACGCGGGGTGGAGCGAGGACGCGCTTTCGGCGCTCGAAAAGGCGCGGGATGCCGGGTGCGGGGCGGACATGGCGGCGCGGCTTTCCATGGAATACGCGTCGCTCGGCGACCCCGCCGCTGTCCTGCCCTTGATACGCTCCTTGGCCGCGAGGCCGCCCAAGGGCGGGACTCCCATGGCTTGGCTCCACCTGGCCTCCGTGGCGTTCGCGCGCGGAGACAGGGCCTCCGGCATCAAGGCGCTGGCCGCCGCCGAGGCGGCGGGACCCGATGGGCGGATGAGCGCCGAGATCGCCCGGTCCTACGCGCATGCGGGGGAGCTCAGGCGCGCCGGCCCCATGGTGCGCCGCGCCGCCCGGCTCGGTTCCGCGTCTTTTTCCGGGCTGGACTGGCTCGGGCTGGCCCACATCGCCCGGGATGCGGGAGATAAGGCCGCCGGCGTCAAGGCGCTGGAGCGCGCGCAGAAGGCCGGAGGGGTCCCGGGGCTCGATGCGGCGAAGGCGTACTCCGCTCTCAAGGAGCCGCGGCTCGCCGCCAAGGCGCTCAAGCCTGTCCTGGAGGCAGAGCCCGGCTCGATGACGGCCGCAGGCTACCTGGAGGCGGCGCACGTGGCTGTCGCGGCGGGGGACCGCGGGCTGGCCCGCGAAGCCCTGGCCCTGGCGTCCGCCGCGGACTCCGGCGGCGCGCTCAAGCAGGAGATCGCGCGGAGCTATGTCGGGCTCGGCCTTTTCAAGGACGCCGCCCCCAACATCCGCGCCATCACGGGGTCGCTTTCCGCCAAGGACTGGCTGGACCTGGCCCGCTCCGCCCATGGAGGCGGGGACCTGGAAGCCGCCGGCGAGGCTTTGGCGCACGCGGTTGCCGAGCGGCCCGAGCCCGCGGTGCAGGCGGGCTGCGCCAGGCTTTACGCGGAGATCGACAAGCCGGAGCAAGCCCTGGCCATGGCCAGATCCCTGGTCGCCGCCGGCTCAGCGGCCTTGTCCTCCGAGGGCTGGGCCGACGTGGCTTTCGCCGCGAGCCGGTCCGGGGACCGGGAAACGGCCCTCAAAGCTCTCGCATCCTCCGAAGCCTCCATGGCGAGCCCGGAGGAGAAGCGCGCCGTGGCCGTGCGCTGCCAGGAGCTCAAGGAGTACGGCCGCGCCCTCGCCATCCTGGACGCTTTGATCAGCGCCGAGCCGCGCTCCGCCGGCCTGCTCAGCGACCGCGGGGTGCTCCAGGCGCTCATGGGCCGCGTTCCCGCGGCGATCGACGACCTAAGGCGGGCCGTGGACATCGACCCCGGGAATCTCGGCGCCGTTCTCACCCTGGGAGGCCTTTTGACCGAGGACCAGGCTTTGTCCCTCTATGATAAGGCCCTCAAGCAGGAGTCCGCGAAGGGGTCGCCCGCCCGTCCGCTTGTCCAGCAGGAGCGCGATAGGCTGGCCGTCAAGCGCCGGGCCCCTTGACAAATCAAGTCGTACCGTATACCTAATATATAAGCCCATGAAACTCATCCTGCGGGGGGCCCCTCTCGCCATTGCCGCGCTTTTAGCAGCGCAGCCGCTTTTTGCCGGCAAGGTCCCGGGCTTCCAGACCCGGCAGGAGAAGGCGGATCCGAACTTTCAGTCCACGTCCAGCGGCGATCTATTGGGCCAGGTGGAGCATCTGGCCAAGCTGATCCAGGATCAGCGCTCCTCTTTGAGCACGGTGGCCGGCATCGACTTTTTCATCAAGAACCTGGAGAAGGCTCTCAAGCAGGGCAACGACGTCCCCCGCAACAACATCCTCAAGAACGCTGTTAAGGCCAGGGCCGCCTTGAAGCAGGCGTACGAGGACCTTAATGAGGCTGCTGCCAAGCTGTGCGAGGGCCGGGACACGCTGCAGCAGGTGGATGCTGAGATGAAGCAGGCCACGGACGAGCTGAAGCGCGGCGCGGACAAGCTGAAGACGGTCATGGACCAGATGGATAAGACTATCGAGGGCATGAAGTCCGATCCCCCGGAATCGAACAGCGACGGGGTGGACCTTGGCGAGCTCGAGGATGTGCAGGATATCGAGGGCCAGATATCTCCCTTGGCCCAGGGCGTGGACGATGCGGCCGGGAAGTCGGACGAGGCCAGGCAGCGCATCGACAGCGCGAAGTCCCTGGCGAGCAAGGTGCGCGGCTACGGGGATAAGGCCGGGGAGCTGGACCGTTCGGCCGCGGAGCGTCTGAGCCAGGGCGCGACCCAGGGGAAGAAGCGGAGCGTGAGCTCGAAGCTGAACTCGCAGAAAGTGATCATGAACGCGCATAAGGCCTTGACCTCGACGGTGGATAAGGCCGAAAGGGTGGCGGACCAGCTGGATAAGCTGGCCCAGGCGGGCCAGGGGTATAAGAAGGCCATCGACGACGCGAAGAAGTCGAACGGCGACAATCAGGACGCGAAGGATAAGGACAAGGATTCGGGGAAGAAGATCAATCAGTCGCACCAGAAGATCAAGGGACCGATCAAGCAGCAGTATGATTCGGCGCAGGACGACAACGAGAAGCAGGAGGCCGTGCAGCAGGCGGAGAGCGAGAAGTCGACCGCGAGCGGGGAGAAGGACAAGTGCAAGGGGCCGACTGATAAGGCCAAGAGCGGGGTGGGGCAGGTCGAGGGTTCGCACCAGAACGCGAAGTCCGATCTGAACGGCCTGGAGAGCGAGCTGGGGTCGGATTCAGCGGATCGTCTGCCTTCTTTGGGCGAGTTGAAGGTGAATGTGCCTGCTCCGGCCCAGAAGCCGGGCACCGCCATGAAGGGCCGCCGCTACAAGAAGGTGCAGTCCAAGCCCCTGCGCTGGCCGAAGGTGCTCGACGACCCGGCCAGCCGCGTCATGCAGGAATACGGCGAACCCGGGTACGAGGAGTAGGGGTCAGCCTTCGGTAGGCCGCGGTCTATCCCAACGCGGATAGGGCGTTGACCGCGGGCTCCAAGTCCCGGACCGCGCGCGTCTCCAGCAGCTTCTGCGGATCCCCCAAAGCGCCTTCCAGCGAAGGGTCGAAGCGCACCTCGCAGAGATAGCCCACCTGGAGCCGGGCCATCTCCTCGCGCACGAGAGGGTTCGTGTCGCGGCACATGTTCTCCACCGCCCCCAGCGTGCCCACGCGCAGGTCCTGGAACATCCGCACCATCCTGCGCAGCGTCTCCAGGGCCAGTCGGGAGGGGATCGTCACCAGCACGGGCTGAGCCCTCTTCATGAGCCGGAGCGTGTCCAGGGTCGCGTCCGTGATGCCCGGGGGCATGTCCACGATGAGGAAATCCAAAGGACCCCAGCGGGTGATGGCCAAAAGCTCGATCATGGCGTTCGAAAAGTCCGTCCCGCGCAGGGGGGCGGGCCTGTCGCCGGAGTAGAACGCCATGCTCATGAAAGAGATGCCGTGCAGCTCCGGAGGGATGATGCCTTTCTCCTCTTTCGGGAAGCAGCCCTTGGGGGCGCCGAGGATGACGTGCAGGGTGGGGCTGCTGAAGTCCAGGTCCAGGAGCCCGACCTTGGCGCCGGACTTGCGCAGGCACAGGGCCAGGCAGGAGGACATCACGCTCTTGCCGATGCCGCCCTTTCCGCCGGTGACGGGGATGATGCGCCCGATCGAGGACAGCCGCTCCTCGATGACCGAGGGACGGGGATCAAGACCCGCGAGGCTTTTTCTCATCGCGCTCCCCGACCACCCGGTCCAGCCAGACTCCCCGGCCCCTCACGATCTCGAAATCCGGGCTCGAGCACTTCGGACAGCGCAGGTACGTGTGCGCCATCTCGGGCACGAAGTGCACGAACTCCGCCTCGTCCGCGGGCATCGCCTTCCTCGCGTCCGCGAAAGACCACTCCCGGCCGCAGGGACGACAGCGGAAAACAGCGCTCTCTTTCTCTATGCGGACCTTCGTCTTGCCCAAGGTCTGGCGCAGCGCGAAATCGAAGGACTCCGGGTCGATCTGCTGCAGCTCGCCCATACGCACCACCAGCTCATCGATGCGCGAAAGCCCTTCCTTCCGGGCTACCTCCTCGGCCGAGCGCAGCACAGCCTCGGCCAGGGCCCACTCATGCATGGAAACGCTCCTCCACGCTCCGGCGGTGGCCCGGGATCCCGTTGTAGGCGCAGAACGGATAAAGGCGGCCGTCCGGAGAGGGATAATGGATGACGCACCGGCGCAGCCGCTCCAGGCTGAAGTTGTACCCGTCCATGAAGTGCATGCCGGAGAGGTAGAAGTGGCGGTAGGAACGCTTCCGGCCCTCCTTCCCGGCAAAGGCTCTCCGGAACTTCTTCTCCTGCCACCCCTCCATGGTCTGGAGCAGGCCTTCGAAGGTGAGGCCCTTGGGAGCCTTCTCCCGGTTGAAATGCTTCTGCAGGGTGTACAACACCTTGACTTTGGAGAGCGGGCCGAAGCCGCTCGGCTTAAGCGTGCGCGCGAGCCGGGCGATGTCCCGCAGCAGGCTGTCCAGGTCCACGAACGCGCTGTACGGGAGCGTGCTGCCGTCCTCGCAGACGTAAAGGTAGCAGCCTTGGGAACAATGGGGATGCAGCGAGATGTTGAAGCGGGATTTCCCGCTCATGGCCTCGGCCAGCCTGGAGAAGGCCACGCTCACCCCGACCGGGAGCCAGTCCCGCATCGGCTGGATCATGCCGGCCTGGGACTCCAGGTCGAAGGCGAGGTCCGACAAGGTGTAGCGCCTCTGAAGCCTGTAGGAATGGCTGTATCTTCCGATGAACGCGACCGGCTGGTAGGTGACCCCGCGGACCACGTCGTAGTTGCGGGCGGCGAAGCGGGCGATCGCTCCGACCTCGTGGTCGTTGACGCCGCGGATCACGGTCGGGGCGAGGATGACGCACATGCCGAGCTTCCGGCAGTTCTCTATGGCCGCCAGCTTGGCGTCTAAAAGCGGCCGACCTCGGGTCTTGCGGTACACGTCGTCGCTCATCCCGTCGAACTGCATGTACAGGGTCTCGACCCCGGCCTCCTTGGCCGCCTGCGCGAAGGAGAAGTCCGCCATCCGCAGGCCGTTGGTGTTCACCTGGATGTAGAAAAAATCCAGCTCCACGGCCTTGCGCACGATGTCGAGGAAGTCCGGCCTCAGGGTCGGCTCCCCGCCGGAGAACTGGACCCGGTCGGCCGGCACGGGCTTCTGCGCCTTGAGACCCTCGAGCATCCGCGTCACTTGGTCCAGGGTGGGCTCGTAGACCGGGCCGCGCGAGCCGGCGTTCGCGAAGCACATCGGGCAGTTCAGGTCGCAGCGGTTCGTCAGGTCCAGGATAGGGAGCCCGCTGGGGCTCGCGTGCATCTCGCAGAGGCCGCAGCCCATGGGGCACGCGGCCGAGCCGCGGACCGCCGGGTTGGATACCCCCCTGCCGTCGCCGAACCAAAGGGACTCGCAGCGCAGGTACAGGGCCTCGTCGCCGAAGAAGATATCCTTGAACTCCCCGTGCTCAGGGCAGGACTTGCGGATCCAGACCTTGCCCGCCTCCGCATATAACAGGGCTTTTATGACTGTCGAGCAGTCGGGACAGACCGAGTCGATCTCCTTGGGCAGGCCGAAGACAGGCGGCGGGATCGGCTTGCCGGAGTAGGTCGTGAGAGTCCGATCCTGGAGCGTTTTCACGGGTTCTCCGTCTATAAATTACCATTTACCGCCGGATCAGGGAAGGATGAGCCTGAATTTGCCCGTCTTGGGGTCGTTGGGGATGCTCGCCACGGCGCGGGCCTCGATCCGGACCGGGCCCGAGAGCCTCTTGGCCTCGAGTATGGCCGCCATCCTCCCCCGGAGAGCCGAGAGCACGCTCTCCGGGACGGCGCCTTCCGCGACCACGGCGCGCAGGAGCAGGCTCGATGGACCGGTCCGCTCGACCTGGAACCTCTCCAAGCCGGGGATGTAGATCTCCGCCACCGCGATGGGGTGCACGTACTCCCCGCCGAACCACAACAGCTCCTCCTGCCGTCCTTCCACCGGCCTCGCCGTGAGGAACGGCCAGCCGCAGGCGCAGCCCTCCTCCGCCAGCACCAGACGGTCGTTGAGCCTGTAGCGGATGAGGGGCTGGGTGAGGTTGTAAAGGTTGGTCAAAAGCAGCGTGCCCGGCCGGCCCGGGGGCACGGGCTTGAGGTCCTCGTCCACCACCTCGAAGCAGTGCAGGTCGTCGAACAGGTGCAGGTTGCCGCGGCGGCACTCCGCGCCCATGCCGATGGATTCCGAGGCGGCGTAAAAGCCCACCGGCTCCACGCCGAAGGCCCTGCGCGCGGCCTCGCGGATCTCCGGGGTCAGGGGGTCCCCGCTGCAGATCACGCGCTCCGGACTGATGCCGAGGGCTCCCTTCTCCTGCTCCTTGGCCAGAAGGGCGATGGCCGAGGAATAGCCCGTCAGCACGTGCGGCTGGAAGGCCCGCAGGCGGGAGACCAGGCTCGCGTGCGGGTCTCCGATGTGCAGGGCGAGCAGGGCCTTGAATGGCCGGGCGGCCTCGGCGGCGAGGCTGATCCCCGCGTAGTGGCCGTCCGCCGCTCCGATGTAGGCCAGCCTCGTCCTGCCGAGCCAGCTGGGCCTGGCGCGCAGCACTCGCACGGCCACGATGGCTTTAAGGGTATCCCAGTCCCGCGGGCCGTAGGCGAAGATGGCCGGCGCGCCGGTCGTGCCCGAGCTGTGGAGCGCGTGATAGCGGCCCTTGTACCGGGTCCCCTGGCGCCAGGGCTCGGCCAGGAAGCTCTCGAGCGACCGCTTGTCCAGGGCCGGGTCGCACACCAGGTCGTCGTACCGGTCCATCATGAGCTTCTTGTCTATGACGGGCAGGTCCGCGAGAGCGGCATGCTCCGGCGCGACGCCGTTCTCCCGGTAAAGCTCCCGGTAGAAGCGCGAGGAGGCCAGCACGTGGCGCAGGAGGCTCTTGAGCCGCGTCTCCTGGAGCCTCCGGATGCGCTCGCGGCTCCCTCTCCCCGCGATGGAGACGTCCCAGATGGACTTCAAGAAGCCGAGCCCCGGCATGGACGAAAGATGTTATCATTCCCCGGTGAGTCTGTCCCGGGCTCTCGGTCTGGCCGTTCTTTCCGGGGTCTTCTCGGCGGTCGCGTTCTTCCCCCTGCATCTGAGCTGGGCGATCTTCTTCTCCGTGGTCCCGCTCTTTTGCGCGGTCGTGGGGCAGGGCTGGCGCAGGGGCGCGCTGTGCGGGTTCGTTTGCGGCCTGGCTGGCCGGGCCGTGGGCTTCCACTGGCTGGCCGCCACCCTGGTCCGCTTCACCCATCTGCCGTGGCCGGCGGCCGGCGCGGCCTTCCTCCTTTGGCTGCTCCTCGACAGCGTCGGCTATGCCGCGGCCGGCGCGGTCATGGGGATGCGGCAGCGCTCGCGCGCGACAGGGCTCCTCGTCCTGCTGGCTCCCCTGGTCCTTACCCAGCTCTGCCCCCATATCTTCGAGTGGCGCTTCGGTGTTCCCTTGGTCGAGCTTCCGGTGCTGGCCCAGATTGCGGATTGGGCCGGACCGGACGCGCTTTCCCTTCTGGCTCTGTGCGTGAACTACGCGATCTTCCGGATCTGGGAATGGAGGTCGCGTGGGGCGGCCGGCCCTCGCGCCGCGGTCCTATCGGCCGTTTTGCTCTTGGCCGGGACGACGGCGTACGGCGTCATCCGCCTGCGCACGCTCCCCGCTCCGGAGGCCGGGCTGGACGCCGTGGTGCTCCACCTGGCCGTCCCCCTGAGCGAGAGGGTGAGCACCCTGGACGGGGGCGAGGGGGCGGACCGGCTCAAGCGCCTGCTGGTGGACCTCGCGAGGAAGGCCTCGGCCGGGGGGACCCCGGGGCTCGTGGTCATGCCCGAGGCTCTTTTCTGCACGGATCTCGATGGACGCGGCGAGGGGCTCTCCGAGCGGATCGGAGCCCCTGTGCTCTACGGCGCCAGGGCCGAGGACAAAGACGGCGGCCTGCGCTACAACAGCGCGGTCCTGGAGGACGGCGGGAGCACGCGGATGTACCACAAGCACCGGCTCCTCTTCCTCGGGGAGCGCATCCCCGGGGGCAGGCTGGCGGACCGGCTCAAGCGCATCACCGGGCGCCGGCCCATCGACGCGGGGGAAGGGGACGTGAACCTCGTGCTGCGGGGCCGCCCGTTGAGCGCCTCGGTCTGCTACGAGACCACACTGACGGAGTACGTCCGGCGCGCGGTCAGGGACGGGGCGCAGCTCCTGGCGAATATGACTGAAGACGGCTGGTACGGCCGCACCGGCGAGCCGTACCAGCACCTGCTCATCACGCGGATGAGGGCCATCGAGAACAGGCGGTTCATGCTGCGTTCGGTGAACAACGGGATCAGCGCGATCGTGGACCCGGCGGGAAGGATCGTGGCGAGCGCCTCCTCCGAGACCGAGTCCGGCTTCCTGCGCGCGCGTGTGGGCTTCTACTCCGGTCTCACCCCGTACGCGCGCTGGGGGAACTGGCTCATGCGCTGCCTGGAGCTCGTCGCGCTGGGTCTGGGCTTGAGCTTGCTCCGGAGGGGGCGGGCGGCCCCTCTCGCCTGCATCCTCCTGTGCATGTGCGGCTCCCCTTGCCGCGCCGAAGCCCCTTCCCGCTCCGATGAGATTCTGCGCGACCACCTCTGGGAGCAGGTCCTGCAGCTCCCCCCGGAGAAGCGTCCGAAGGTGGGGGTCGCGCTCTCGGGCGGGGCCGTGCGCGGCATGGCGCACATCGGCGTGCTGCGGGTGCTCGACGACGCGCGCTTCCCCATCGATCGGGTGGCCGGAACCTCCATGGGCGCCATCATCGGCTCCCTCTACGCGTCCGGCCTGCGCAAAGAGGAGTTCGAGTCCCTGCCGGGACGGCTGGCCCGGGCCCTGCGCAGCGACGTCACGTCGGTCCGGCTGCTGCGGCTCTTTCTCACGGACAAGCTCCTCTCCACGAAGAAGTTCGAGACTTTCCTGAGGCGCGAGATCGGCGACAGGAGCTTCGACCAGCTCCCCAAGCCCTTCGCCTGCGTGGCCATGGACCTGCTGACAGGCGAGGCGATCATCTTCCGCGAGGGCCCGGTGGCGCCGGCGGTGCGGGCCAGCGCGAGCCTGCCCGGGCTTTTCGAGCCCGTGCTCTACCGCCATCGCTACCTCGTGGACGGAGGCGTGGTGGATTTCATCCCGGTGGACGCGGCCCGGCTGCTCGGGGCGGACTGGGTGCTGGCCAGCGTGACCGAGGTCGATTTCTCCCGCGCCGTGCCCTCGAACGTGCTGCTGACCCTCTCCCAGATATTCGACATCCGCGGGGCCGTCCTGTCGAAGCAGCAGCGCCAGGCCGCGGACATGGTCGTGGATTCGAAGGTGGGGAACCTCGGCTTCCACGATACGGACCGCGCGGCCGAGGCGATGGAGAGCGGCATGCGGGCGGCCCGGCAGCAGCTCGACGCGGCCAAGGAGGGCTACATCCTCTTCACCATGCCCCGGCTGATGGAGGATTGGCGGTCCCCATGAGAGCAGGCCTCGTCTGCGCCGCGGCAGGGACGATCCTGGCCTTCTCCACCGGGCTGGCGGACCGCTACGCCCTGGCCAAGTTCCTGGTCCTGGCGCTGGGGACCACCCTGGCGTGGCTTGCCCTGGTGCGAAAGAGAGGGATCCCCCTTCACCGCACCCCTTTAGACCTTCCCATGGCCGCTCTGCTGGCCGCGGCCGTGGTCTCGGCGCTCTTCTCCCTGGACCCTGCATTGAGCTTCATCGGCCACTACCGGGCCAGGTTCAACAGCGTGCTTACCTGGGCCCTGTGCATGGCGCTGTTCCAGGCCGTCGCGCGCTGCGAGGATGAGGACGGACTCCGATGGATGCTGGACGCATGCCTCGTCGCCGGAGCGCTCGCAGGCCTGTACGCCGTGGCTCAATGGTTCGGGATCGAGCCTTTCGCCGGAGTCGTGGAAGAATTGAGGGGGAACCGTTCCTATTCGACCCTGGGGAGCCCCGTCTATCTGGGGAGCGTGCTTCTCATGCTCCTTCCTCTGGCCCTGCACAAGGGCGGCGCTCCAGGCATCGTGTCCGGGCTGCTCATCGCTTCAGGCTTGGCTGCCACGCTCTCCCGCGGCGCGTGGCTCGGGGCTATCATCGGCTGCGGCCTCTATTTGGGTTGGAAGCGTCTGGACAGGAAGGTCGTCCTCGCGCTGCTCCTCTGCGCGGGAGCGGCGGTCCTTGCGGGCACCGCCTTGAGGCGCACCGCGGTGGCGGATTCCAGCCGCGTGGAGCTGTGGCGCTGCGCGTCCCGCATCAGCCTCGAGCATCCCTGGTTGGGCACAGGGCCCGAGACCTTCAAGCTGGCGTTCCGGCGCGAGAGGTCCGAGCGCTACGTCCGGCTGCTTGGGCCGACCAGTCTTCAGGCTTTCGCGCACAACGACCTGCTCGAGGCGGCCTGCTCCCTCGGGCTGCTCGGCTTGGCGGCCTACCTTTGGCTCCTCTGGGGAGCGTTCCGGCTATTCCGGCCCGTCGACGGCCTGAGCGCGGCCCTGGGAGGCGGAGTCCTGGGGCTCTTCATCCAGATGAAGTTCAATCCCGCGCCAGCCGCCTCCTATGCCCTGGCCGCGGCGTTCGCCGGGGTCCTGGCAGGCCCATCGTCTCGGAAAGGTCCGCGCGCGGGGGTCCGGCTCCCCGCGGCCGTGCTGGGGGTCTGCGCCGCCGTCCTCCTGCTGGCCGTCCGCATGGCCGCGGCGGACAGGAGCCAGAAGCTGGGGCTCAGGCTGGCGGCCCGCGGAAGGGCGCAGGAGGCGGCCGCGCGTTTTGAGAAAGCGATCCGCCTCGTTCCCTGGGAGATGCACTATCGGTTCTCGTACACGCAGTTCCTTCACGCGCACGGCGGGTTCAAGCATAGCGTGGATATCTCGCGAGAGGCGATGCGCCGGCATCCCCGGGACTTCGACGCGCTCCAGCTCTACGGAGTGTCCCTCATCCTGGCGAACGACAGGCTCGCCGAGGCTCGCGAGGTTTTGGAGCGCGCGCAGGGATTGGACCCGTACTTCCTTCCTCTCTACGACAACAGGATCGCTCTAGCCCGGATGATGGGCGATGCCGAGGCCGTCTCGGCCCTTGAGGCCGAGCTCGCGGGCCTTAAGACCCGATTAGGTCTCTAGGAGTCCAGGTTCAACGACACCTCCTGCGCGCAGTTGCCTCTCCGCCCAGTCCGTACCTTCAGAGCAACTGTGGGCGCTCAGTCATGACCGCGAAAGTAAAACGACTTGCCCCGGGGCAAGTCGCCCGGAGGGCGCTAGTACCGAGGCGTTTCAGGAAGTGCGTGAGCCTCGTGTGCAAGTCGCCCGGAGGGGGGACTAGCACTGCGCCGCTACTGCGGCGGCCGCGCATGAGCTCATGCGCAAGCGGGCGTGGAGCCGAGCCAGCTCGTCGAAGGAGCCTGCCTCGATCTGCTTCGCTGAACGCACTGCTTCCCACAATTGCGGACCAGCTCCTTGGATTCCGAAAAATCTGGACCTCGAAGAGAGAATATCCCTCACGTGCAAGCGTTTTTCGATTTCCAATGATAGCGCCATCATGCCGAGGAAATAAGCGCTTGTTTCTTATGAATTTTCCTCGAAAACGGTCCAGATTTTTTCGAATTCCGATCGGCGGCCGCGCATGCGTCCAACGCCGATCCTGATGGACGCAGCACTGCGCCGCTACCGCGGCGACCGCGCATGCGTCCAACGCCGATCCTGATGGACGCAGCACTGCGCCGCTACCGCGGCGACCGCGCATGCGCCACATCCTCAGCCACTCCCAGGGCTCCGAAACGGGCCGTCCGGGATTTTCTCCGGACAGCTCGCCGGACGGCGACTTGGAAAGAGGAAATCCCAAAAATATAAGGGTTATCTTCCAAATCACTTTCAGCGCATGAAAGTGAAATCGAAAAGCGATGCTGCGGCAAGGGCTATTTTTAAAATGCTCGTCGTCTGACGAAGAACTTCAAGGATTACCCGGACGCGCTTCCAGAAGCTGGCAGTTCCTCCCGGAGGACCTTCTCCAGTTCCTGAACCGCCGCCTCCACCTCCGGACTCAGCGGCTCATCGAACTCCATGCTCTTGGGCTGGATGCCGAGGAGCGCGGCCTGGAAGGATATCTCGGAGCGGAGATAGGACAAAAATACCCGCAGGGAGAGCCCGTGGGTGCCCAAGCCGGAGCTCCCGATGTCCCGCTCCTCCAGGAGACGGACCTCGCCGGGTCCGCCTCCGAACTCCGCCGCATCCACAAGCAGGATGAGTTCCGGCTTGAGCGCCAGGACGGCGCGTCCGTGGTTCTCCGGCATGCCCCCGCAGTCGAGCAGGTGGGCGCGCGTCTTGCCCTGGAGCCTGCGGACGAGCTCGGGGCCGGCCTGGTCGTCTCCCTTGAGGGGGGAGCCCACGCCGAGGATGAGGACCCTGCGCCCGGCCCAGGGCCTCAGGAAAGACCGGACTTCGTTCACTTCGGGGAGATCAGTTCGAGGACCCGGTCGACGGCCGGGGACACGGAGGCTTCGACCACGGGGCTCAAGCCCATCCAGGACGCGATGCGCTCCGGCTCGATGCCCACGATGGTGATGTCCTGCGTCCCGCCGGTGAGCGCGAGCAGCTTGAGCGTGTCGGAGAGGCCGAGCGAATGACCGCTCAAGGAGCTCTCGCATGGCCGGAGATCGGCCTGCTCCGGCCGGAACACGTGCACCGAGCCGGCGGGCTTGCCCATGCGCACCGCGTCCACCAGGATGGCCTTGTCGCTGGGGGAGAGGAAGGAGGCCAGCTTCAGGCCGTCGGTCCCCGCGTCCAGGAGCACGGTGTTGCCCGGGAGCGGGCGCTTCTGGAGCTCCTTGAGCACGGCGATGCCGGCGCCGTCGTCCCCCATGAGGGGGTTGCCGAGCCCGGCGACGACGGTCCGGCTATCCAAGGAGTTCCTCGATGGCGCGCGCGAGCGCCTCCGGGTCCGCCGGCTTCTCGAGCAGTTCGTCCACCGGGAGGAAGAGCTTGTTTTTCGAGGGAAGCGGGGACTCGATCTCGGTCCGGCTTTTGAGCCCGGTCAGCGCCAGGAGCGGGATATCGGCATACCGCGAGAACCGGGCCGAACGGCGGAGCTTGCGCGCGAAGAGCATCCCGTCCGCCCTATTGCCCAGGATCAGCTCCAGGATGATGAGGTCGGGGCGCGCTTCGGCGAGTCTGGCCGTCGCCTCGGCGCAGGTGGCCGCGGCTACCACGCGGTGGCCCTTCACTTCCAGGACGCGGCGCGTGGACTCCACGGAGGCCGGGTCGTCGTCTAGGATGAGGATCGTCGTTTGCTTGTCCATGGTCATCTCTTGGGCGGCTTGATGTTGGAGCCGAGCACGGCGAGCTCGTACTGGTCCGTGGAGCGCAGGCACTTCTTGGGGCAGCTCTCCACGCACTGGGCACAGTAGATGCAGCGCGACAGGCGGAAGCGCGCCCGGTGCCGTTTCTTGGCGTTGTTGGGGATCTCCACGAGTTTGCGTTCGCCCGTGCGCGCGGAGACGAAGGCGAAGAGGAAAGAGCCTCCTTCGTATTTGGAGATCCGGATGGCGTCCGAAGGGCAGTCCCTCATGCAGAGCTTGCAGCCGATGCACGAGGCGGCCTCGTACGCGATGCGGCCCCGGAACCGCGGCGGGACTTCGAGGCGCTCGAATGGATAGAGCACGGTCGCGGGCTTCGTGAAGAGGCCGCCGAGGAGCTCTCCCAGCATCTTTGCGGGTTTCGCCATTTCAGATCACCCTCTTGATGAGAATGTCGGCCAGGATCTGGGCCAGGGCCACGGGGGCCAGGATCTTCCAGCAGAACCCGAGCATCTGCTCCAGGCGGATGCGGGCCATAAGCGCCCGCATGAGGGCCAGGATGAAGACCACTCCCAGGGTCTTCGCCACGAAGAGGGCGAACCCGGCTGCGCCGGTCAGCCCCAAGGAGCCGCCCAGGAACACGGCGCTGATGAGGGCAGCGCCCACGACCATCTCCATGTCCGTGGCCGCCAGGAAGAGCGCCAACAGGCCCCCGGAGTACTCCGTGAACGGGCCGCCCACGACCTCGGTCTCCGCGTGCGGGATGTCGAACGGGACGCGCTCGAGCTTCCCCTGCAGGGCGAGCAGGGCCACGCAGAGCCCCGGCAGGTTGACTGCCAGGAGCGCGGGCCGCGCCGCGAAGAACGCCGCGATCTCCTGTACGCTCAGCGAGCCCGCGAGTATCGCAGCCCCGATCACGGATAGGAACAGCGGGACCTCGTAGGAGAAGAGCTGCGTGAGCGCCCGGACGGACCCGACGGCCGCGTACGGGCTCGTCGAACTCCAGCCGGCCAGGAAGAAGGTCGCGGTGGGGATGGTGAGCAGGTAGAGCACCGCGATCAGGTCCCCTTGGAACGACACCACCGCGCCGGGGCCCCAGACCGGGACCATGAGCATCGCGGTGCACGCCGCCGCCACCGCGACCGCCGGCAGGAGCTGGAAGACCGCCATGTCCGCGGCCTGGGGGACGATGGTCTCCTTGGCCAGGAGCTTCACGAGGTCCGCTACGGGCTGATACCAGGGGGGGCCGACCCGGCGCTGCATGCGGGCATAGAGCTTGCGGTCCACCCATTGGGCCAGAGTCCCGTAGGCCCCCAGGAACAGGAAGCCGGGGAACACCAGCAGGGAGAATGCGGAAGGCGCTAGGGATTCCACGATCAGGACCTCCTACGCAGGGAATGCAAGTCCAGCGTCCCCCAGACTCCGTCCCGGACGATGGTCGCGCGGTCCGTGCAGGAGAAGCACGGGTCGATGGCCGCGATGGTGATGGGGACGTCGGCCAGGCGGCCGCCCTCGAGCATGTGGGCCATGGACGCCCAGTTGGCCAATGTCGGGGCGCGGACCTTGACGCGGTCCGGCTTCTCCGTCCCGTTGGAGCGGACATAGTGGATGTCTTCCCCGCGAGGAGCCTCATAGCGGGTCACGACCTCGCCCGGCGGGATGCGGCGGGGGACCTTGACCGCGATCGGTCCCTCCGGGAGGTTGTTGAGCACCTCGCGGCAGATCTTGACGGACTCCAGGACCTCCAGGACGCGCACGATGACTCGCCCGAGCACGTCGCACCGGTCCGAAGTGATGACCTTGAAGTCCAGCTCCCCGTAGAGGAGGTGCGGATCGTCTCGGCGCACATCCATGTCCACGCCCGAAGCCCGCAGGGTCGGGCCCACCGCGCCGAGCCGGATCGCGACATCTTTCGGGAGCATGCCCACGCCCGCGCACCGGGCCAGGAGCGTGGGCTCCTGGGTGCCGACCTCCACGTAGTACTTGGTGCGTTCCTCCAGGATGTCCAGGCGCTTGAGCAGCTCCGTCTTCATCTCCGGGGCGATGTCCCGGCGCACGCCGCCGATCGTGTTGATGGCGTAGTTCACCCGGTTGCCTCCCACGAGCTCCAGGCAGTCCATGACGTGCTCGCGGTCCTTCCAGACGTACATGAACAGGGTGTCGAAGCCGATCTCATGGCCGGCCACCCCCAGCCAGAGCAGATGGCTGTGCAGGCGTTCGAGCTCTCCGACGAGCACGCGGATGGCCTGGGCCCGCTTGGGGACCTCGGCCTTGGCCAGTTCCTCGACGGCCATGCAGAAGCAGGTCGTGTGTGCATGCGAGCAGATGCCGCAGATCCTCTCGATGAGGTAGATGTCCTGCAGGTAGGTGCGCGCTTCGCACGCCTTCTCGATGCCGCGGTGGTTGTAGCCGACGCGCACCTTGGCGCCCACGACCTTCTCCCCCTCGAGGGTGAGTAGGAAGTTCCCGGGCTCCTTGAGAGCCGGATGCTGGGGTCCCAACGGGATGGTTACTTGTGCCATGGTTAGCCTGCCTTTACCCAGCTCTTGCGCAGAGGGTGCTCGTCCTTGGGCCAATCCTCGGACAAGGGGTAGCGCCGGCCCTGGGGGAGCCCGTCCACGACGACGCCCACGAGGTCTTCCAGCTCCTTCTCGTAGAACTCGGCGCCGGGATAGACCGAAAGGACGGAGGGGATCTTCGGGTCCTCGGTCGGCAGCTTGACGCGGACGCTCAGGCTGACGGTCTTGGAAGCCGTGTGGTAGAGGGCCTCCAGGTGGTCTCCGGCGTCGAGGCCCGTGATCGTGGAGAGATGAGTGAAGCCCATCTTGTCCTTGATGTGGGACAGGACCTCCAGCAGCTTTTCCCTCGGCACGTCCGCGAACATCCGGCGCGGCCGAGGGATGACGACATTGCTCACCGCGGCCCCGAAACGCTCTTCCAAACCCTTCTTGATGCCCTCTTCCATGCGCTCCCCCTACTTCTGCAGACTCGTCAGAAGCTTCACGACGCCGTCGATGACGGCCTCCGGCTTGACCGGGCACCCCGGTATGTACGCCGCCACCGGGATCGCCTTGTCGATTCCGCCCTCGCAGCTGTAGCACCCGTCGAAGACTCCGCCGGAGCACGCGCAGGTCCCCACCGCGACCACGAACTTGGGCTCCGCCATCTGCTCGTAGATGCGTACAAGGCGCTTGCGGACCTGCCGGGTGACCGGGCCGCACGCCACCATGACGTCGGCGTGGCGCGGGCTTCCCTTCAGGAGCACCCCGAATCGCTCCAGGTCATAGCGCGGGGTGAGGGCGTCGAGGACCTCGATGTCGCACCCGTTGCAGGCTCCGCTGTTGAAATGGATGATCCAGGGAGACTTGATGCGGGACCACGTGACCAGCTTCTCCATCGCTTTCTTCATGGCATCACCTCGCGAAAAGGATGGCAAGGACCGCGCCGACGGCCAGGAGATAGACGCCCCCCAGGAGGCCGCCGACGGCCGGGGAGAGCGCCAGCGTCGCGAGCATGAGCCCGGCCACGTGGATGAGCGTGAAGAAGATGGCGAAGGGGAAGAACTCGCTGTAATCCGGGGCGATCTTCGCGTGGGAGAATTCCTCGCCGCAGGCGTAGGGTTCTCCCTTCTCGGCCTCCGACTTGTGCAGCGGTCCGCCCGCGCAGACCCGCAGCAGGGACCACGCGAGGAACAGATACAGGCCGAAGGCGACCGGCGGAAGGACCCAGAGTGCGTTGGTCATGGCGCTAGCCTCTCAAGGTGTTCAGTTTCCAGACGTCGAGCGTGCCGTGGGCGGAGTAGGCTCGGACCACCAGGCCAAGGGCCACCGCGATGACCACGACCTCCACCACGATCATGGTGATGGCCAGGCCCTGCGCGGTCCCGAGCTTGTCCACGGCCTGGCCCGCGGTCACCAGGGCCAGCAGCACGCCCTTAGACACGATCTCCACGCCGATGAGCAGGCGCAGGAGGTTCCGGGAGACGAGCATGCAGTAGAGCCCCATGAAGACCAGAAGGGCCGTGAAGAACAGGTTCGTCGTCAGGTTCGCGCTCATGCGTCCTCCCTCTCTCGGGCCATGTCGCAGCCGGTGGCGGGGGCGCCGACCGCCTTCTCGGCGGGCTTCGCCGGGCCGAAGAAAGCGGCGATGGCGAGCACGCCCGCCAGGAACATGCAGATCTGCCCGAGGATGTCGCGGCGCCGCAGGCTCCAGAGCGCGGCCCCCACTCCCGGGTCTGACGCGCCGTCGCGGGCCGGCAGCAGGGTGGCGCTGACGTGGTCCCCGAAGAGCCAGAGCCCCGCGGCGAAGCAGAAGGCGAACAGTGGCAGCGCGGCGAAGCGGTGCCGGCTCTCCGCCAGGAAGCGCTCCTCGCCGCGGATCAGGTTGATGGAGCTCACGAAGAGCACGGTGATGAGCCCGGCGCAGACCGAGAGCTCGAAGACGGCGGCCCACGGCGCGGCCATCTCATAGAAAAGCAGGGTCAGGGCCACGCTCGCCGCGCCGAGCGACACCGCGGCCTTGAGCAGGTCGTCGGCCATCACGGCGCACATGCTGAAGAAGGCCAGAGCGGCGAGGAGGAACAGATGGACGTTCATAGGTCGCCTCCCAAGAAGGGTTCGAGCACGGTCGGGAAGTAGAGCCCGACGAGGATCATCAGGGCCGCCGCCAGCACGACCGGGGCGAGCATGCCCGGACAGACCTCCTGGGCGTCCCGCGTGAGGGGCACGGTGTCCCCGAAGAAGACTTTCCGCTGGAGTATGAGGAAGTAGGCCAGGGTCAGCACGCTGGAGAGGATCGCCAGGGCCGCGTAGCCGTGGCTTCCCGCCTGCCAGAGGGCCACGATGATGACGAGTTTGCTCCAGAAGCCGGAGAGCGGCGGGATGCCGGCCGTGGAAAGGAACGCCACCACCGACGTTCCGGCGGTCCAGGGCATGCGCGAGCCGAGGCCCCCCAGCCGCGTCATGTCGCGGGTCCCGGTGGCCTTCTCGATGGCGGCCCCGTTCAAGAATAGCGTGACCTTGAAGGTGGCGTGGTTGAAGAGGTGGAACACGGCCCCGGCCAGGGCCAGGGGCGTTCCCGTCCCCGCGGCCAGCACGATGTAGCCCACCTGGCTGATGCTGGAGTAGGCGAGGATCCGCTTGAAGTCGTGCTGGGTCATCGCCGCCACGGCCCCGACGACGATGGAGAGGGCGCCGAAGAACATGAGGGCCTTCCCGATGGCGGCGTAAGGCCCGTCGGGGACCGAGAGCCCCAGCAGGGATCCCAGGCGGATGAGGGCGTAGACCCCGGCCACCTTGGTCACGATGCCCGCAAGAAGCGCGGAGACGGGCGCGGGGGCCGACTCATAGGCGTCCGGGACCCAGCCGTGGAAGGGGATGAGCCCCGCCTTGATCATGAAACCGCAGGCCAACAGGCTCGCGGCCAGCAGGACTCCGGCCTTGGCGATGCCGCCGGAGAGGTGCGGGAAGGACACGCCGCCGGTGGCCAGGAGCAGACCGGCGACCCCGAGCAGGATGAGCGCCGACGCGACCGCCGACAGGAAGAGGTACTTGAGCGCCCCCTCGGTCCCGGCGGGGTCCCCCGCGAAAGCGATCATGGCGAAGGAGGAGACGGCCACGACCTCCAGGAAGACGTAGAGCGTGAAGAAATCCCGCGTCGTGACGACGCCGGCCATCCCGGCCGCGCAGACGAGGATGAGGGAGAAGAACGTCCCGCGGCTCCTCTCTTCCTGCACGAAGAATACGGAGAACAGGCTGACCAGGAAGGCGATGAGATAGACCGCCAGGAGCATCAGCACGGAGAGCGAGTCGCTCCCGTCCGCGAGGGGGAAGAAGAGGACGGCGCACAGCCCCGCGAGCAGCACCACGGTCGACAGCACGTCCACAAGCCTGGAGTCGACCCGCCGCAGGAAAGGGTTCACGACCGCGGTCAGGGCGGGCAGCAGCACGAAGAAGAGGCTTCTCATGGATTCCCTCCGACGAACAGCGCGAACACGACGAGGCCGAGCAGGGCCCACGCCAGATAATAGGGGTAGAGGCCGTTGTTCGCCTTGCGCAGCAGCCCCGAGGCCGCGAGCGCCGCGCGCGCCGGAAGCACGGCCGTGACGAAGTCGAGCGCGCGGTCGGCCGCGAACAGGGCGAGGCCGGTCCCCCGGATGAGTTTGAGACCCTGGTCATAGGGATCGAAGACCCGCCGAGCGGCGAGCTCGTAGGTCTGGTGCAGGATGGGGGCGTGGTGGATGTGCTCCGCCGCGTCCTTGGCCCGTCCGGTGCGCCAGAACCCGTAGAGGTGGTTGAGCGCCGCGAGCGCGATGGCGCACAGGGAGACGGCGAAGGCGAAGCCCCAGTGCCAGCCCGAGAGCGCGTGCTCGGGGAAGACCTGGCAGGCCGCGAGGGCCGGCTCGATGAAGAGCGAGAGCGGGAGCCTGGCGCCGAAACCGAAGAGCACGCAGAGGGCCGCGAGCGCGATCATCGGGATGAGCATGGGCCACTCGGACTCCCGGACCCCGTCCTTGTCAGCGGGACGCTCGCCGAAATACACGGCGTGGCCGAGCTTCAGGAAGGAGGCCAGGGTCAGCACCGCGCCGAGCTGCGCCGCCCAGAAGAACACGGGGAAGCCCGCGTCCAGGCATCCCTGGAAGACCAGCTCCTTGGAGAAGAAGCCGTTGAAGGGCGGGATGCCGGAGATGGCGGCCGCCGAGACGATGAAGCAGACCCCGGTCACCGGCATGTTCCGGAACAGCCCGCCGAGCTTGGCGATGTCCGTCGTGCCGGCCCTGTGCTCGACCGAGCCGCCCGTCATGAACAGACAGGACTTGTACATGGCGTGGTTGATCATGTGGAAGACCCCGCCCGCGATGCCCACGGGGTTCCCCGTGCCGATGCCGAGGATCATGTACCCGACCTGGCTGATGGCGTGGTAGGACAGCAGGCGCTTGTAGTCGGTCTGGACCAAGGCCATGGCTACGGCGAGGACGATGGTGATCGCGCCCAAGGCCATGAGCAGGACGCGCATGCTCCCGTCGAGGCCGAAGAGGTCCAGGCTGATGCGCGCCAGCAGGTAGATGCCGAGCAGCTTCTCGATCGCGGCGGGCAGATAGGCCATGAACGGCAGGGGAGCGTCCACCGCCGCGTCGGGGATCCAGGTGTGGAACGGCATGGCGCCCGCTTTAGCGGTCGCGCCGATCATCATGAGCACGAAGGCCACGCCGCCCAGCCCTTCGACCGGGAGCCGGATGGCGCTCATCGTCATGGTCTTCGCCAGGACCCCGGTGATGGCCACGCCCAGCAGCAGGCAGAGGTCCGCCACCCCGGAGATGAGGAAGGCCTTCAGGGCCGTGGCCTGCGCTTGCCGCCCGCCCAGGATGATGAAGGTGTAGAGTGTGACGAGGAGCCCCTCCCAGAAGAAGAGGAGCAGGACCAGGTTGTCCGCGAGAACGGCCCCGCAGGAGAACCCCAGGGTGATGAGGAGGTAGCTGTAGTAGAGACGGAGATCCGCCGTCTTGTCCCGCATGAAGGCCCAGGAATAGACCGAGACCAGCAGGGCGAAGCCGGAGGCCGCGAGCAGGATGAACGCGCTCATCGGCGTGGCCCGGAGCGCGAACTCGAAGCCGAATCCCGCCCAGGGAGCGCTGAACGAGGCGGTGTCGCCGCCGAGCAGGCCCCAGCCGACGGCGAAGCAGACGAGGGAGACGAAGGCGCTCAGGGCCTCCTTCACGCCTTTGGCGCGCTCGCCCAGCGCCAGACAGAGCACGCCGGCGAGGACGGGAAGCAGGATGGGTAGGATGAGCTGGTTCATGGCAACCCCGCGTTGATCTGATCGATGATGAGCCCGGCATACGACGCCGGATAGAAGATGGCGAGCCCGAGCAGGAGCGAGAGGGCTCCCAGCGAGGCGACGCTCAGGACCATGCTGGTCGAGCCCTCATGCTCCGCGTGGCCGCGCTCCTCGCCGAGGAAGACGGCGTAGAAGAGCCGCATCAGGTAGACCAGGGTCAGCACCGCGCCGAATAGGAAGAAGCCGGCGATGCGCGGCTGATCCGCCGCGATGGCGCCCTCGAACACCATGAACTTGCTGAAGAACCCCCCGAACGGAGGGATCCCCATCACGGAGAGGGCGCAGAAGGCGAAGGAGACGGCGGTCACCGGCATGGTCCGGAACAGGCCCCCCATCTTCGTGATGTCCTTGGTGTGGGCGCCGTGCTCGATGATGCCCGCGCACAGGAAGAGCCCCCCCTTGGCCACCCCGTGCATCAGGATGTAGAGCAGGGCTCCGGCGACGCCGATGCGGTTGTCCACGGCCAGACCCAGGAAGATGAAGCCGATCTGGCTGATGGTGGAGTAGGCGATGATGCGCTTGATGTCGTTCTCGACCAGGGCGGCCCCCGCGGAGACCAGCGCGCTGGCCGCCGCCACGCACAGGACGGCCTCGCTCCATTCGGGGCTGAGGCCGAAAGTGGCGCAGAAGATGCGGGCGAAGGCGTAGACGCCGATCTTGACCAGCACGGCCGCGTGCAGGAGCGCGGTCACGGGCGAGGGGGCCACACCCGCGTCCGGCAGCCACGTGGAAAGCGGCAGGGTCGCGGATTTCGAGAAGATGCCCAGCAGGATCAGGAATACGGTCGTCCCGGAGAGGGGCTTGCCGCGCAGGGCCTCGAGATTGAACGTGCCGTGGTCGGCGTAGATCGTCAAGAAGCCCAAGAGCATGCACAGGGCGCCGAACGCGGTGACCAGGAAGGTCTTGTCCGCGCGCAGGACGTCGAGCTCCTTGCGGAAGAAGCCGACCAGGCGCCAGGAGCAGATGGCCGTGATCTCCCAGAACACGTACATCCACACGAGGTTCATGGAGAACACGAGCCCCATCATGGAGCCCAGGAACAGGAGGACCATGACATAGTACTCGGTCTGGTTCGGGTAATGGGCGATGTACCCCAGGGAGTAGATGACGATGAAGAGCCCGACCAGGGCCGAGACCGCGGCCATGAACACGGCCAGCGGGTCCGCCTTGAAGATGAGGTCGAAGCCCAGGGGCAGCGCGAGCTCGGCCCGGGGCATGGCGCCGGCCCAGACCGGCGGGATGAGCGAGAGCACCGAGGCGAGCATGGCCGACGCCAGGACCACGGCGAAGGCGTTGCGCGCCTTCTCCGAGATCGCGGCGAAGGCCGGCAGGAGGAAGCAGCCGACCATGGGGATGAGAACGGCCGCCAGCATCATACTCGGGTTCTGTTGCATGATAAGGTCCTCTCCCTATTTCTTAAGGAAAGCCGAGACATCTTATTTCATTATGCAACTCTCTTGCCAGTCCCCGGGTTGGCAAAAAGGTTGCATACCTAAAGTGTATGCAGAGCACCGCCCAAACGCCGCAGTCCGCGGCCGAGAAGACTTGCCACAAGGCGGAACCGTTCCTGCGCGCAGAGAGGATGCCCCATATCTGGTGTCCTGGCTGCGGCATCGGGGTGACGGTGAACTCCTTCGTGGCCGCTGTCGAGAAGTGCAAGATCCCGCGCGAGAAGCTCACGATCGTCTCCGGGATCGGCTGCACCGGCAGGGTCGCCGGCTACATACGTCTCGACAGCATCCACGTCACCCACGGCAGGGCCATCCCCTTCGCCACGGGCTTGAAGCTCGCGAATCCCGGGAACAAGGTCGTTGTCTACAGCGGAGACGGGGACCTCATCTCCATCGGCGGCAACCACTTCATCCATGCCGCCCATCGGAACGTGGATCTGACCGTCATCTGCGTGAACAACCTGAACTACGCCATGACCGGCGGCCAAGTCGCGCCGACCACGCCGGCCGGGGCGCGGGCGTCCACGGCTCCGTACGGGGCGTACGAGAGGAATTTCAACTTGCCGCATCTGGCCGAGGCCTGCGGGGCGTCCTACGTCGCCCGCTGGACCTCCCTGCACGTCCGGAACTTGACGCACGCGATGTCCGAGGCCCTCAATAAGAAGGGGTTCTCCTTCATCGAGATCATCGCTCCGTGCCCGACGCTCTACGCGCGGCTCAACAAGCTGGGGGACGGCCTCGACGAGACGAGGTTCTACCAGAAGAACTACGAGATCCGGAACGGGGCGGACCCGCGGCTCGCGGACCTGAGCCTGCGCGGGAAGATCATCGTCGGCAAGTTCGTGGACCGCGAGCGGCCGACGTACCTGGAAACGATCAACGAATACTACAAGCGGACGCTCGGCGAGCGTTATGCCTGGTGGGGGCCCAAGAGCAATGAAAGCTGATCCGAAAGGCGTTCTGACTGGGGAGCATTTCCTGGACGGGGATTTCGCCTGCGCGGAGGGGGCGCTCGCCGCGGGCTGCCGCTTCGTGGCCGGCTATCCCATCACCCCCTCGACCGAGGTGGTGGAGCATTTCTCCCGCCGCATCCCAACCGTGGGCGGGGTCTTCATCCAGATGGAGGACGAGATCGCCTCATCCATCTGTCTGCAGGGCGCGGTCTGGGCTGGCATGAAGGCCATGACCGTGACCTCCGGCCCCGGCTTCTCGCTCATGATGGAGCACCTGGGCCTGGCCGCCATGCAGGAGACCCCGTGCGTGTTCGTCAACGTCCAGCGCGGCGGTCCGTCCACCGGGCTGCCGACCCTGCCGGGGCAGGGGGACGTCATGCAGGCCCGCTGGGGCTCGCACGGGGACTACGAGATCATCGCCCTGTGTCCCAACTCCCCGCAGGAGTCCTTCGACCTTACCGTGGACGCCTTCAACCTCTCGGAACAGTACCGCGTCCCCGTCGTCATGCTGATGGACGAGTGCGTGGGGCACATGAACGAGAAGGTCGTCATCCCCAAGGCCGGGGACATCGAGGTCTTCGAGCGCCGGTGGACGAAGTCCAAGCCGGGGGAGTACCTGCCCTACAAGCCCGAGTTCGACGGCTGCATCCCGGGGATGGTGAAGACGGGCGACGGCTACTTCTTCCACACCACCGGGCTCACGCACGACGAGCGCGGCTACCCGGACATGACGCCCGAGTGCCAGGAACGCTCGGTGCGGCGCCTTGTGGACAAGATCCGCAAGAACGCGGACAAGATCGTGCGCTTCGAGGAGGACGGGGTCGAGGGCGCGGACGTCGTGGTGATCGCCTACGGCATCACCTCGCGCGTCGCGCACGAGGCCATCGCGATGGCGCGCAAGAAGGGGCTCAAGGTCGGGCTCCTGCGGCCCATCACGATCTGGCCCTTCCCGGAGAAGCGCGTGGCCGAACTCTCAAAGAAGATCAAGTCCTTCGTTGTGGCCGAGCTCAACTACGGCCAGATCTTCTACGAGGTCCAGCGCGTCGCGGCGGGGAGGGTCCCGGTCCATCTCGCGGACCACGGAGGGGGCACGGTGCACGAGCCCGAGGCCATCCTTGAGAAGATCGAGGCAGCTGCGAAGCGCTCATGAAACGCGCCCCCATCGACATCGCCCGGCACCAGGTCCCGAAGGGCCGGGTCGTGGTCCTCAAGGACAAATGCAAGGGCTGCCAGCTCTGTGTGGCGTACTGCCCGCGCGAGGTGCTGGAGACGAGCCCGGAGTTCAACGCCAAGGCCTACCATTTTCCCAGGATCAAGGCGGGGAAGGAGGGGGACTGCGTGGCCTGCAATTTCTGCGAGATGATCTGCCCGGATTTCGCGATATTCGTGCAGGAGGAGCACCGCCAAGCGCGGACGGAGGACCTTAAGTAGATGCCTGCCAATCTATTTTCGTTGGACGGGATGAGGCGCAGGCGCACGGGGGCGCGGCGGGAGGCGGACCGGGACCCGGACTTCGCCCGCAAGGTGGCCCGGACGCCGGGCGGAGAGAAGCTCTTCGAGTGCATCCAGTGCGGGACCTGCTCGGGAGTCTGCCCCGTGTCGGAGTACATGGACTACACCCCCCGGCAGATCATCGGGCTGGTCCGCCAAGGCTTCCGGCGGGAGGTCCTGAGCAGCCGGACGATCTGGTTGTGCGCCTCCTGCTACGCCTGCGCGGCGCATTGCCCCGCCGGCATCAAGATCACGGACCTCATGTACGCCTTGAAGCGGATGGCGATCGCCGCCGGGCTTTTCCCGGCCCGGTTCCCGACCCCCGTCCTCGCCCAGGAGTTCTACAAGATGGTCAAGTCCAAGGGCCGCAGCACGGAGAGCTGGCTCATGATGTGGCGCTTCCTGCGGACGCAGCCCCTGGACCTGGTCAAGATGACTCCCCTGGGCATGCGGCTCTTCTTGAGCGGGCGCATCGGCCCCGGAACGGAGCGGATCGAGCGGCGCGGGGACCTCAAAAGCATCTCCGACCGGCTGGAGCGATAGAATGGAATACATCTACTATCCCGGCTGTTCGCTCAAGGGTTCGGACAAGCCCTATGAGGAGTCCTTCCTGGCCGTGTTCCGGAAGCTCGAGATCCCGGTCCGGGAACTCGAGGACTGGAACTGCTGCGGCGCGACCCTCTTCGCCGGCGTCAATGAGAAGATGGCCCTGGGCATGGCGGCCAGGAACTTCGCTCTCATGGGAACGAGTCCCGCCGACCTCATCGTCCCCTGCAGCGCCTGCTACCTGACGTTGAACAAGGCCAAGAAGCGCTTGGCGGAGGACGAGACTATCCGCGGCGAAGTGCTCAAGGCCTTGGGCGAGGCCGGGTACAAGGGGGAGCTCTGGAAGGGCCGGATCCGCCATCCCCTGGACGTGCTCGTCAACGACTACGGCCTGCCCGCCATCGAGAAGCGCCTGACCCGCAGGCTCCGGGGGCTGCGCGCGGCCCCTTACTACGGCTGCGAGATCGTGCGGCCGATGTGCCTGTTCGACGACGCCGACGACCCGAAGAGCATGGACCGCCTGCTCGAGACCTTGGGAGCGTCGGTCGTGGAGTGGTCGCTTAAGACCAAGTGCTGCGGCGCCATCGTGGCCGCCTCTATAGAGGAGGTGGGGCTGCGGCTGAACGGGACGATCCTGCGCGAGGCCAAGCGCAAGGGGGCCGGCGCCGTGGTCACGCTCTGCCCGCTGTGCCATTTCAACCTGGAGTCCATGCAGGACAAGATCTCACGAGAGCTCGGCGAGGACGTGCGCCTCCCGGTGCTCTACTTCACGCAGGCCCTGGGTTTGGCCCTGGGCCTGTCCGACGCGGAGCTCGGGCTGCGGCGGTCCTTGTCGCCGCAGCTCGTTTTGAGGTAGGACATGGCCGAACGAGTCGGCGTCTTCGTCTGCCACTGCGGGAGCAATATCGCCGGGACCGTCGATATCGAGGCGGTCGTCCGGCACGCAAAGGGCCTCGCGGGAGTGGTCGTGGCCCAGGAGTTCAAGTACATGTGCTCCGACACGGGCCAGGGGATGATCAAGAAGGCCATCAAGGATTCTGGGCTCACTCGGGTCGTGGTCGCGGCGTGCTCCCCCACGCTCCACGAGCCGACGTTCCGCCGGGCTTGCGGCGACGCCGGCATGAACGCCTTCCTTTTCCAGATGGCGAACATCCGGGAGCAGTGCTCGTGGGTTACCGAGGACAGGGGGGAAGCGACCGCGAAGGCCAAGCGCATCGTCACGGCCGCGGTACGCCGGGTCGTGAACCACGAGCCCCTGCAGATCAAGGAGGCCCCCGTCACGCCGGCCGTGATGGTCGTGGGCGGCGGCATCACCGGCATCGAGGCGGCCCTCAGGGTCGCCGACTCGGGGAAGAAGGTCTACCTCGTGGAGAAGGAGCCGACCCTCGGTGGCATGATGGCCCGCTTCGATAAGACCTTCCCGACCCTTGACTGCGCGGCCTGCATCCTCACTCCGAAGATGACGGAGGTCAAGGACCATCCGAACATCGAGCTCATGACCTACTGCGAGGTGAAGGAGGTTTCGGGCTACGTCGGGAACTTCAAGGTGAAGGTGCTCGAGAAGCCCCGCTACGTCATCCAGGGCAAGTGCAACAACTGCGGCGAGTGCGCCAAGGTCTGCCCGGTGGTGGCGCGCGACGAGTTCGACTGCGGCCTGAGCACGCGTCGGGCCATCCACATCCCGTTCGCCCAGGCCGTCCCGTCCCTGTACGTGCTGGATCCCAAGTCCTGTCTGGGACTGGATCCCGTGCGGTGCACCCGGTGCTACGACGCGTGCGAAGCCAAGGCCATCGACTACGAGATGCAGCCCCGGACGGTCGAGCTCGCGGTCGGCGCCATCATCCTGGCCACGGGCTACGAGCTCTTCGACTGCAGCAGGGTCTCGGAGCAGTACGGGTACGGTCGTTTCCCGGACGTCTACACGAGCCTCGAGTTCGAGCGGCTCTGCCACGCCTCGGGCCCGACCGGCGGAAAGATCGTGCGCGCGGACGGGCGGGAGCCGGAGTCCATCGCCATCCTGCACTGCATCGGCAGCCGGGATGAGAAGCACAACGACTATTGCTCCCGGGTGTGCTGCATGTATTCGCTCAAGTTCGCGCACCTGGTCAAGGAGAAGACCCAGGCCAAGGTCACGAATTTCTACATCGACATGCGCGCCTTCGGCAAGGGCTACGAGGAATTCTACCGGCGCTGCCTGCACGAAGGCATGGACCTCGTCCGCGGCAAGGGAGCGGAGGTCACGGACGTGGCCGAGAGCGAGGGCGAGGCGGGGAAGCTCGTCGTGCGCTGCGAGGACACTCTTCTCGGAGGGGTCCGGCGCATCCCGGCCGACATGGTGATCCTCTCGGCGGGCTTGAGCCCGCGCAAGGAAACGCACGAGCTCGCCCGCGCATTCGGCATCAGCCGCAGCCGCGACGGCTTCTTCATGGAGCGGCATCCCAAGCTCGCCCCGGTCGCCACGGCCTCTGACGGCATCTACGTGGCGGGCGCGTGCCAGGGGCCCAAGGACATCCCGGACTGCGTGGCGCAGGGGGCGGCGGCGGCCGCGTCAGCCATATCGCTCATCGACGCCGGGAGGATCAAGCTGGAGCCCATCGCGGCCGAGATTGACGAGAAGGTCTGCTGCGGCTGCCGCATGTGCGCAGCCTTGTGCCCGTACAACGCGATCGAATTCGATCCGGTGAAGAAGAAGTCCCGGATCAACGAGGCGCTCTGCAAGGGCTGCGGCACCTGCGTGGCGGCCTGCCCGTCGGGCGCCGCGCGCCAGAAAGGCTTCACGGACCTTCAGATACTCTCGGAGATCGAAGGAGTGCTTTGTGTCAACCTTTAATCCTAGGATCGTCGGCTTCGTGTGCCGTTGGTGCTCGTCGGCCGGGGCGGACCTGGCCGGAACGAGCCGGGTCAAATATCCGCCGAACATCACCCTGGTGAAGGTCATGTGCTCCGGTCGGGTGGACGCGCAGCATGTGATGCAGGCTTTCCGCAGCGGCGCCGACGGGGTGCTGGTGAGCGGCTGCCACCCCGGGGACTGCCACTACATCAAGGGGAATTACTCCATGCTCCGGCGCTATCACCTGCTCAAGCGCATGCTCAAGCAGATGGGCATCGAGGAAGGGCGCCTGCGCCTGGAATGGATCTCGGCGACCGAGGCGGACAAGCTCAAAGAGGTCGTCGAGCAGATGGTCGAAACGATCCGGGGGCTCGGGCCTCTGAAGCCGGCGCGGGAGAAGGCTCATGCAAAGGTGTGAGATCCGTATCGCGGGGTTCGGCGGCCAGGGGGTCATCCTGGCCGGCATCATCCTGGGGAAGGCGGCGTCGCTCTTCGACCGCAAACACGCGGTCATGGGGCAGAGCTTCGGGCCGGAGGCGCGCGGCAGCACGTGCAGCTCCCAGGTCATCCTCTCCGACGAGCCCATCCGCTACCCGTATGTGCGCGTGCCCAACGTCCTGATGGCCCTTTCGCAGGAGTCCTACAACAAGTACGGCCCCCAGACCACGGACGACGCGGTCGTCATCGTCGAAGAGGAGCTCGTCAAGCCGGGGACGCTTTCGGGCAAGCGCAAGTCTTTCTCCATCCCGGCGACCCGCATGGCCGAGGAGTTGGGAAAGAAGCTCGTGGTCAACATCGTGATGGTGGGCTTCTTCACCGCCGTGACCCGGCTTTTGAACAAGGAGGCGGTGCGCAAGGCCGTGGAGGATTCGGTCCCCAAGGGGACGGAGCAGCTCAACCTCAAGGCTTTTGAGAAAGGCTACGAGTTCGGGATGAGGGCTGCGCCTCAGGAGGCGCAGGCATGAACAAAACAGACCGATTCACCGCGTTCATGGCCGAGAGCATCCAGGCGGCCGTGAAGCGGGCCGGCGTGCCGGCCGCGAGCGTCGCCGTGGTCTGCGACATCGAGTCGCCGCAGCGAGACGTCACCCCCATGCTCGCCTTCGATTCCTTCGGGGTCGCGCACGGCCGGGCCATCCCTTTCGCCATCGGGATGAAGCTCGCCAACCCGAAGTTGAAGGTCCTCGTATATACGGAGGACTCCAACCTGGGGGCTATGGGCGGCAGCCATCTCGCGAACGTCGCGCGCAGGAACGTGGACCTCACCGTGCTCTGCGCCGAGACCACCGCCCCAGCGGCCGCGCGCCGCAAGGCCTGGGTCCCGCCCCAGACCATGAAGGACGTTTGCGTGGCGGAGCCCTTCGTGGAGGCGCCGATATCCCTGACCCGCCTGGCCGACGCCTGCGGCGCGTCGTACGTGGCGCGCTGGACGGAGCGGGATGCGGAATGCGTGACGGAGACCCTGGCCGAGGCGTTCGTGAAGCCGGGATTCTCCTACGTAGAGGTCATCGAATCCCCCGCGGGGAGGTCGGAGGCGGTGGGCAAACTCGTGGACCGGCAGGCTCCGACCTGCCTGGGCATGATGAACCGGCACCTCAGCAAGAACCTCGGCAGCCGCTACGTGTGGTGGGGGGAGAAGCCATGAGCAAGCCCAAGGTCGCCTTCTACTGGTGCGCCTCCTGCGGGGGCTGCGAAGAGGCGGTGGTAGACCTAGACGAGGCCGTGCTCAAGGTCGTCGAGGCCGTGGACATCGTGTTCTGGCCGTGCGCCATGGATTTCAAGCGCGAGGATGTGGAGAAGATGGCCGATGGGGCGGTCACGGTCGCCTTCATCAATGGGGCCATCCGGACCTCCGAGCAGGAGGAGATGGCCCATCTGCTTCGGAAGAAGTCGCAGGTCGTCATCGCCTTCGGCTCGTGCAGCCACCTGGGCGGCATCCCCGGGCTCGCCTGCTTCTACGACCGGAAGGCGGTGCTGGACCGGGCCTACAAAGAAGCCCCGGGACTCGTGAACCCGGAGGGGACGTTCCCCCAGGAGCATTCCAAGGTCAACGGACACGAGCTCGAGCTCCCCGCGTTTTACGACACGGTGAAGGCTTTAGACGACGTCATTCCCGTGGATTACTATCTCCCGGGCTGCCCCCCGACCCCGAATATCATCTCCGACGCCCTCGCCGCCATCCTCGCGGGCAAGCTGCCGGAGAGGGGGACAGTGCTGGCCCCGGACATCGCCTTGTGCGAGGAATGCCCTCTGGCGGATTCCAAGCCCGAGCGCGTCCTGCTCAAGGAGTTCAAGCGGGTGCATCTGCACGAGATCGAGCCGAACACCTGCCTCTTGGCGCAGGGATTCCTCTGCATGGGTCCGGCGACGCGGGCCGGGTGCGGAGGGCGCTGCATCCGCGCGGCCATGCCCTGCACCGGCTGCTTCGGGCCGATGTCCCGGGTCAAGGACTTCGGGGCCAAGGCCCTGTCCACCATCGCCTCGCTCGTGGACGCCACGGACGAGGCCGATGTCCAGCGGGTCTTCGACGGGATCCCGGACCCGGGCGGCACGTTCTATCGCTATAGTCTTCCCAGCTCCTTGCTGAAGAAGGGACAATGAGCGCGACGACCTCCAAGAAGATCACCATCGACCCGATCACCCGGCTGGAAGGCCATGGAAAGATCGTGGTGTTCCTTAAAGACTCCGGCGATGTGGATCACGCGTATCTGCAGATCCCGGAGTACCGCGGCTTCGAGAAGTTCGCGGAAGGGCGCCCGGCCGAGGACCTGCCCCAGATCACGGAGCGCATCTGCGGGGTCTGTCCGACCGCGCATCACATGGCCTCCTCCAAGTGCCTCGACGACCTCTATAGGGTGGAGCCTCCTCCCGCGGGCCGGAAGATCCGCGAGCTCGTGTATAACGCCTTCGTGCTCGAGGACCACGCCCTGCACTTCGTCTACCTGGGCGGACCGGACTTCGTGGTGGGCCCCAAGGCCCCCAAGGCGGAGCGCAACGTCCTCGGCGTCATCGGCAAGCTCGGCATCGAGGCCGGCAAAAAGGTCATCAACGCTCGCAAGGCGGTTCGCGGGACGATGACGAAGATCACGGGGAAGGCCATCCATCCGGCGTTCGGCTTGCCGGGGGGCATCTCCAAGGCCATCGACCGGGAGACCCGCGACCAGGCCGTGGAGGCCGCAAACCTCGGCTTGGACCTGGCCAAGACCCTTCTCAGCGTCTTTGAGAGCGTGGTGCTCAAGAACAAGGAATACGTGGACCTCGTCCTCTCGGACGGCTACACGCACAAGACGTATTACATGGGGATGGTGGACAAAGACAACAAGGTCAACTTCTACGACGGGGACCTGCGCGTGGTGGCCCCGGACGGCAAGGAGTTCCGGAAGTTCAAGCCGGCCGAGTATCTCAAGCACGTCTGCGAGCACGTGGAGCCCTGGTCCTACATCAAGTTTCCGTACCTCAAGGATATCGGGTGGAAGGGCTTCGTGGACGGGCCCGAGAGCGGGGTCTACTGCGTGGCCCCGCTGGCCAGGCTCAACGCGGCCGACGGCATGGCCACGCCCCTGGCCCAGGCGGAGTACGAGAAGTACTTCAAGACCCTGGGCGGCAAGCCCGTGCATTACACCCTGGCCAACCACTGGGCCAGGCTCATCGAACTCCTCTACGCGGCCGAGCGCATGATCGAACTGGCCAACGATCCCGAGATCCTCGACGGCCGCGTTCGGGTCATCCCGACGGCGACTCCGAAAGAGGGGATCGGGGCCGTCGAGGCGCCCCGCGGGACGCTCCTGCACCACTACGAGACGGACGAAAAGGGCCTCATCCGCAAGGCCAACCTCATCGTGGCCACGGGCAACAACGCGGCCCGCATCGCCATGTCCGTGGACAAGGCGGCCAAGGCCTGCATCAAGGGCGGCAAGGTGGACGACGGGATCATGAACATGATCGAGATGTCCTTCCGGGCCTACGATCCCTGCTTCGGCTGCGCCACGCACTGCCTGCCCGGGACCGCGCCCATGGTCATCGAGCTGCGCGACCTCCGGGGCGGGCTTCTCCGGACCCTGAGCCGATGAGGACGCGGCTCCTGGCCCTGGGCAACGACATCCTTTCCGACGACGGCGTGGGTCTGGCCGTGGGCCGCGCGGTCCAGCGCCGGTTCGGCGAGCGCGTGGAGCTCGTGGAATCCTCCCGCGGCGGCTTGGCCTTAGTCGAGCTCCTCTCCGGCTGCGACCAGGCCTTGATCCTGGACGCGATCATGACCGGCGAGCATCCGGCGGGGACCATCCTGGAGCTCGAGACCAAGGACCTGGGCTGCTGCCGCTCGCGCGCTCCCCACCTCATGAGCCTGGGCGAGGCCATGGAGCTCGGCCGGACCTTGGACCAGCACCTGCCCGCCAAGCTCCGCATCGTGGCCATGGAAGTGAAGGACACCATGACCGTGGGGACCGAGCTCAGCCCGGAGGTGTCCGGGGCGATGGACGCCTATGCGGACCGCATCGCGGCGATCCTGGAATCGTGGGGTCTGCGCCAGGCCCCGAGCCCGGCGGCCGCCCACATCGGGGCCTGAGCCCTTACTCCACCCGCTCCACCCTCGGGGAAGTCCGGGGGCGTGTATCCCCCGAGATGAGGACCGCGGAGCGCATGTATTCGACCCGCTGGCTCCCCTCGTTCTCGTAGTCGTGCCAGCGGGATTCGAACTCTTCTTTCGGGATGTAGCCGTAGCTCCCCGGCATGGACGGGTCCATCACGTACAGGAAATGGGAGTCCTTGCCCACGAGCACGACGTAGTGGCCGTCCTCCCAGGTCTGCTCCCACGTGGCCGTGGAGTCGGGCTTCTTCCAGGCCTGGATGTCCACGATCGCGGTCTCTCCCTTCTTGAGCGCCTGGAGCAGGCTTTTGAGCGTCATGTCGTGCTCGAAGCGCGCGGACAGGCCGTGGGCGGAGGCCACGTTTTTGAGGCTTTTTGGGTGCGTCCCCTCCTCCGGGCTCGTCCCCAGCAGGGGGTAGAGCTCCTTTTCGTCCCCCTCATAGACCTCCCAGTACCGCATCACGGCCAGGAGCGCGGCCGGGCCGCAGCTGTAGGAGGTCTCCTGGCGGACGAGCGGGACCCGAAGGTACTTGCGGGGGAGCTTGGGCTTGGGGGAGGCGGAGGCGAGGACGGGGCACAACAGCAGCAACGGAAGCAGATATTTCATCAATGCTCCGGCGGGAGCGACGTCGCCAGGCCGAAGGAGTGGACCACCCCGGCCGTGTCCACCGCATAGCCCCAGCTGGCGTACGTGGAGTTGTTGGTGCAGGGGCTCGCTCCCGTGCAGCGTTTGGCGCACGCCAGATAGGAATTGGTGGAGGTCTTGGCCGGGCTCCGGAAGGTCAGGCCGCAGGTCTGGGCGCCGGCCGCGATGACCCTGTAGGTATATCCCTTGTTAACGAACTCGAGCGAGGGCAGGTACTTGCACTGGAGCATGGCGCAGGCGGGCGGCGTGGCGGGGATGGGGTTGGGGCAGCCCGCGGCGCAGGTGGCGGGGAAATCCCCGGCGGCGTAGCGGCCGTTGTCGATGCGGAACATGCGGTTCGCCCGGCCCAGCATCGCGACCGTGGCTGCCGCGTCGTCCGCCCGCGAGCTCTCGATGGACTTCGTGTATTGGGGGAGCGACACGGCGGCGAGGATGCCGACGATGACGATGACCACGATGAGCTCGATAAGGGTGAAGCCGTGTTCTCTCATGGGAGTACGATATCATATGATATCATGGGCCGCATGAAGAATCCGCTCCCCCAGGAGGTCTATCTCCGCCGGACCAAGCCGAGCAAGGCCGACATCCGGTCCGAGTACTTCCGGGACCAGACCAAGATCATCCACTCCTATCCGTTCCGCCGGCTCAAACACAAGACCCAGGTCTTCTACGCCCCCGGCAACGACCATATCTGCACGCGCATCGAGCACGTGCTCCACGTGGCCTCCATCGGCGCCACCCTCTGCCACGGGCTCAACATCTCGGGCCAGGGCTGGGAGCTCGACACCGAGCTCGCCTACGCCGTCGGGCTGGGGCACGACCTGGGGCACGCCCCCTTCGGACACGAGGGCGAGAAGGTCCTGGCGGCGAAGCTGGGCGCGCGCAAGAACTTCCTGCACGAGATCAACTCCTACCGCGTGGTGGAGCATCTGGCCAACTACGGGCAGGGGTTGAACCTGACCTACGCGGTCAAGGACGGCATCATCTGCCATAACGGCGAGGATTTCGGGAAGCATGGGCTCGTCCCCGCGGCCAGACCCAACGACCTGGAGAACATCCGCGACCTCAACGTCGTGCCCTGCACCTACGAGGGGTGCCTGGTGCGCCTATCGGACCAGATCGCGTACCTGGGCCGGGATATCGAGGACGGCCTCATGGCCGGTTTCATCACGCGGTCCGACTTACCGAAGGACCTGACCCGGGAGCTGGGGGGGACGAACACCGAGATCATCAGCACCCTGGTGGGCGACGTGGTGGAGCACTCGAAGAAGGGCCCCGCGGTGGGCTTTTCCCCGGCCCGGCACGAGATGGTGGTGAAGCTGGGGAAGTTCAACTACAACCACATCTATTACCACCCGAAGCTCTTGAAGTACCGGCGGCACATCAAGACCATCATCGAGACCCTGTTCGACTATTACCTGGACCTGTTCACCACGAACGGCCCGAACTTCGATAAGTACCGGGCCATGGACCTGGAGGCGGACCGGAACTTCGGGAATTACGTGTACAAGCTCCGGAGCGTGTATGAGAAGGAGAAGTACGACGCCCAGGCCATCGTGGGGGACTATATCGCGGGCATGACGGACAGCTTCGCCCTGGACTGCATGCGGCAGATCTGCCTGCCCGTCCCGATCGAGTTCCCTAGATAACTGTAGCTAGACCGTCCTCGCCGGCGCAGGCGGGATGTTCGGCTTGAGGTTCTTCCCCTGCTGCGGGATCTCGGCCGAGGGCTTCTGAGCCTCGCCCAAGCCCCACGCGTCCGCGGCCATCCTCTTCTTGAACAGCTGGATGGCCAAAGCCGGGTCCACTCCCTTGGGGCACGCCTCGGAGCAGGCTCCCGCGTAGTGGCAGTTGAAGATGCCGTGCTCCTTGTCCACGGCCGCCATCCTCGCGGCCGCGCCGTTGTCCCGTGAATCCTGGGAGTAGCGGTGCGCCTGGGCCAGGGCCTGGGGCCCGGTATAGTCGGAGTCCGTGGCGCAGGTCGGGCAGGCGGAGACGCAGATGCCGCACTTGATGCAGTAGGAGAACTGGGCGTAGGAACCGTGCTCCTCCTGGGACTGGGCCAGCTCGGCCTTGGGGGCGACGTCGGGTTCTCCCCGCTCGATGTGCGGCTTCACCCCGCGGTGCTTCTCGAACATGGGCGAGAGCTCGGGAACCAGGTCCCGGATCGTGTCGTGGTTTGGCAGAGGCTCGACCGTGACGACCGCGGCGTTGAGCTCCGCGAGCTGGGTGTGGCAGGCGAGCATGGGGTAGCCGTTGATGAGCATGCCGCACGAGCCGCACACCCCCATGCGGCAGGAGTAGCGGAAGGCCAAGGACCCGTCCTTGTTCTCCTTGAGCCAGATCAGGGCGTCGAGGACGGTCATGCCCTCCTCGGCGTCGAGCTCGAACTCGGAAAAGCGGCGCTCCTCCGGGGAGTCGGGGTGGAAGCGGGAGATCCGGATCGTGTATTTCATGCGGGGCACCCCAGGACGAAGGTCTTGATGGTCACGTACGCGCCGAAGACGAAGATGGCGACTCCGCTGACGATGAGCAGGGTGGAGACCGCCTTCTCGGCCCGCTCGCCCATGCCGAGCTCGGCCGCGATGCGGTTCAGGCCGTAGAAGCCGTGGTAGAGGCCCGCGGCCAGGGCCGGCAGGTAGATGAGCAGGTAGGCCAGCTGCTTCCCGCGGGCCATAACGGATTCGTAGGAGAGCGGGAGGTCGTACCACTTCAAGAACCGGTCGAGGTGGAACGTCCCCATGTGCAGGGCCATCACGAAGAGCAGGATCAGGCCGCAGAGCAGGTGCAGCGTCCAGAGTTTTGAATGTTTCATTTTTCTAGTAGTTGGAGGATGTCCTTGAGTGCGTCGACGCCGCCCATCACCACGACCACCATGGCCAAGGCCATGACGGCGTAGAACATGGGCCGCTGCTTCGCCAGGCAGGTCGGGTACGGATATTCCGGGGGCTTCGGGGCCGGCAGGATGAACCCCGACTCGGAAAGGATGAGGCGCAGCCCGTTCAGCGCGTGGATGGCCACGGCGCAGAACAGGGCGTACTCCCCGAGCTTGAACAGGGGCTTGTCCACCTGGGCCATGATGGACTCCCAGGCCCCCTGCCCCCACAGCCGGGGCGCCGTGACGAACACGTGCATGACCAAGTAGAGCAGGATGGAGAGTCCGGTGATGCGCTGCAGCGTGAACGCGTAGCGCTCCGGGCCGTACCAGCCGCCGAAGGCCCAGCCGAACAGGCCTAGTTTATTGTCTCTGGAGCTCATCAGTATTTCCTCTCCACGGGTTTCCACATCTTGATGGCGACCGGCTTGTAGGAGAGCTGCGGGCCCTTCTCGGTCCGGTCCGCCAGGGTGTGCTGCAGGAAGCGCTCGTCGTTCCGCTTGGGGAAGTCCGTGCGCGCGTGGCCTCCCCGGGACTCCTCGCGGGCCAGGGCGCCCATCACGAGGATCTCGGAGAGCTCGAGCGAGAAGTCGAGCTCGAGGTAGTTCAGGAGCTGCGTGTTGTAGACCCGGGACTTGTCCTCCACGCCCACGCCCTCGAACCGGCCCTGGAGCTCGCGGATCTTCTCGAGAGCGGCCTTGATGCCCTCCGCCTTGCGGTAGACGCCCAGGTTGCGGTCCATGGTCACCCGCGTCTCGGAGCGGATGGCGTAGAGGTTCTCCGAGCCTGCGGGCCGCTTGAGGATATCGTCGAAGATGCGCTTCTCCTCTTCCTTCACCGGGGCCGCGGGAAGGTCCGGGATACCCTTGTCGGACAGGGCCCGCTCGGCCGCTCCCGCTCCGGTGACCTTGCCCCAGACCAGGCACTCCGCGGTCGAGTTCGCGCCCAGGCGGTTGGCCCCGTGCAGGCTCAGGCAGGCGGCCTCGCCCGCGGCGAAGAGCCCCTTCACCGGGCTCGCGCCGTTGATGTCCACGTGGATGCCGCCCATGGTGTAGTGCTGCACCGGCCGGATGGGGATGGGCTTGTCGATCGGGTCCAGGCCCAGGAACTTGAGGCAGACCTCGCGGATCAGCGGCAGGCGCTCGTTGATCTTCTCCCGGCCCAGATGTGTCAGGTCCAGGTGCGCGAAGTCCAGGCCTTTGGGCCCGGTGAAGCCGCGGCCCTCGAGGATCTCGGTCATGATGGACCGGGCCACGATGTCGCGGGGTGCGAGTTCCAGGAGCTTGGGCGCGTACTTCTCCATGAACCGCTCGCCCTTGCTGTTCCGGAGGTACCCGCCCTCGCCGCGGCAGGCCTCGGTCATGAGAATCCCGTTGGGGACCAGGCCCGTGGGGTGGAACTGCATGAACTCGAGGTCTTTGATCGGCACGCCCGCGCGGTAGGCCATGGCGATGCCGTCGCCCGTGATGGCGTGGGAGAACGTGGTGAAGCCGAACATGCGGCCCGCTCCGCCGGTGGCTACGACCACGCATTTTGCCGAGAACGCGGCCATCTCGCCCGTGGCCATCTCGATGGCGGTGAGCCCCTTGAACTCCCCGTTCTCCACGATGAACTTGGTCACGAACCACTCGTCGTAGCGCTTGAAGTTCTCGTGCTTCAGCAGCGTGTCGTAGAGCGTCTGCATCTCGAAGAAGCCGGTCTTGTCCGCGGCGTAGACGGCGCGCGGGAACGAGTGCCCGCCGAACGGGCGCTGGTCGATGCGGCCGTCCGGCCGCCTGGACCACGGGATGCCCCAGCGGTCCATCTGGAGGATCTCGCCGGGCATCTCGTCTACGAAGCGCTTGACCACGTCCTGGTCCGCCAGGAAGTCGCTGCCCTTGACCGTGTCCCAGGCGTGGAGCTCCGGGCTGTCGCCTTCTTCCGGCCGCAGTGCTGCGGCCGTCCCGCCCTCGGCGCAGACCGAGTGGGAGCGCATGATCTGGACCTTGGAGATGACGCCCACGCTGAGCTTTCCCTTGGAGACGCGGAACACCTCGAGCGCGGCGCGCAGTCCCGCCAGGCCGGTCCCGAGGATGAGAATGTCGTGTTTGATGGTTTTAGCCACGTTAGTTCCTGTTGTGTGGATGTCGCGGCAAACGGCCGTTGTCATCAACATGAAAGCAACGACATTGCCATCGAAATATGAGAACATACTTACAATGAAAGTCTTCCTCGCTTATTCGGACATGACGGTGATGCCCATCTACGGGTGCATGGACACGACCCTGGGCATGGGCTCCCTGCGGGCCTACGCCATGCGCAGCCGGGCGATCGCCGCGGGCGTGGATTGGGTCAACCGCGTGTTCCCGGACGACGCGACGGCCGGGGAGATCGCCCGGGACGTGCTCCGGGAAGCGCCGGACGTGGTCGCGTTCGGCTGCTACATCTGGAACAGGGCCAAGACGCGCGAGACCTGCCGCATCATCAAGCGCCGCAGGCCCAAGGCCGTGATCGTGGTCGGCGGGCCCGAGGTGCCGCGCGAGGAGTCGGCGGTCCGGGGATTCTTCGGCGCGTGGGACGCGGTGGACGTCGCGGTCTGGGGTGAAGGGGAGCAGACCTTCGCGGAGCTCCTGAAAGCCCTTTTGGCCGGCAAGGACCCCGCCGGCATCCCGGGCTTGGCGCGCAGGAAGGGGAAGAGCGTGGCGGTCTCCGCCCCGCGGCCGCTGCCCAAGGACCTGAGCGACCTCCCATCGCCTTTCTTGAACGGGGCCATCGAGGTGGGAGACGACGTGACCGGCGGGCACGTGTTCATCGAGACTTCCAGGGGATGTCCGTTCCAGTGCGCGTTCTGCAACTACCACGCGGGTAGGCGCAACGTCACCTGCTTCCCCCTCAAGAGGCTGCGCGAGGAGCTTTGGCTGCTCAAGAGCAAGGGGTTCAAGGGCGAGATCTACATCACGGACCCCAACGTCAACCTCGATCTCAAGCGCCTGAGGGAGATGTTCACCATCCTGCGCGACGAGTGCCTGGACTGGGACGGGATCGGCATCATGCTCGAGCTCATGGTGGACAGGCTCGATGACGCGTGCATCAAGGTCCTGGGCGGCATCCCGTGGAGCATCGTTGCTCTGGGCATACAGTCCACCAACGTCCAGACACTCCGGAACGTGAATCGGTATACGAACCTGGAAAAGGCCCGGAGCAACATCGCCAAGATGCTCAAGTTCCCCAACATCCAGGTCATCCTCGAGTTCATCCTGGGCCTGCCCGGCGACGACTACGAGATTTTCAAGAAGAGCCTCGACTGGTGCTTCTCTCACAAGCGCATGCCGCGCGTACGGGTGTTCGATTTCCAGGTGCTGCCCAATATGCCTCTCGCGGCGCGCAAGGATAAGTTCGGCATCGTGGTGGGCGACGCCTGCCCCCGGATGCACGACGTTGTGACGAAGACGGACTCCTTCTCGCCCGAGGACCTGACCAAGGCCAGCCACCTGGCCGCGGTCTGCCACATGGTCCAGGGTTCGCAGGACGTGTGCAAGGCCCTGCGCGACGCGGAGAGCGCGGGAAGGTTCTCCGACTCCCACATGGGCTTGGACCGCCTCTTCGGACGGGGCCTCAAGCAGGCCCGGCGGGGCCGGCGGCCGGTCACGTTCTACGAGCTCCCCAAGCTGTTCTGGGAGACGTTCGAGAGCCTGGTGCTCTCCGGGCCGCGCCCCTCGGACGTGCTCGAGCGCATGGCCCAGGCCATGGTGGAGGAGAAACTCCTGCCCAGCCGCCGCTTCTTCACCTACGAGATGTGGGAGCTCTGGAAGGACAAGGCCCCGGAGGACGTGCTGGACGCCATGCTCCGGTTCAAGAAGCGGATCAAGCCTGGGAAGAAGCTCGCTTACCGCACCTGATTCATCACCCGCTGGGCCAAAGCCAAAGCCCCGGCCACGCCGTAATACGGCGTCGGGAACAGCACGTGGTAGTTGAAGGACGGGAACCCCAATTCCACGGACGGGACCTCGTTCTGCCGCCCTTCAGGGTTGATGTAGGAGAGCTCGGTGCAGGACCCCACGACCAAAGACAGGCTCCCCTTGTCGCGCAAGGCGGCGACTTTCTGCCTTGAGAGCTCGATGCTCGGGTTCTCCACGACATCGAGGTCCTCGGAGGGCCTCACCCCGGTGCGGCGCAGGGCTTCCAGGAACGCTTTTTTTCCGCCGAGAGAGCGGTCTCTCAAGCCGATCAGGCACGGGTTCAGGCCCGCCTCGATGGCGAAGGACGTCAGTCCGGCCGCCAGCGGCGTTTCGGCGAACAAGGCCAGCCGCCGGCTTCCCAGCCTTTGCCTGGCGTAGGTGCGGAAAGAGTCCATCTGCGGCCTGGCGTAGTCCGACTGCTTCTTGATGCACGCCTCCGCCGCGGCCTTGGCCACTCCGCAGCCCTGCGCCACGTCCTGAAGCCAGCGGAACGTTCCTGAGAGGCCGACCGGCAGGTCCGTTCGGATCACCGGCCGTCCCGAGAGCTTGGAAAGCTCCTTGGCATAGGCCCGGCCGTAAGGCAGACAGATGAGCTTCTCGCACGTCGCCAGGTCCATGAGCTCCCTGTAGGGTCTGCCGCTCAAGGCCACGGGGCCGCATTCCAAGCCCAGCGACTCGAGCAAAAACCGCAGCTGCTGCAGGTTCCCGGCATGGTCCATCTCGTACCGGTCGAACACGTACCCGACCACGCCCACCTTCTTCGGCACGGGTTTGGTCTTCTTGAACGGGACCCGGCGCAGCACCTCGAGAGTCAGGCTGTTGTAGCCGTCGTAAAGGTCCCCGTCGAACCCGAGGGTCCGCACGTAGGCCACCGGGCAGGGGACCGTGGACTCCGCCCCTTTCACCGCCTTGGCGAAGTCCTCGCCGGCCATCTCCAGGAACGTGGAGGACACCACGGCCATGAAAGCGGGATTGCGCTTCTTGTGCCAGCTCCGGATATAGATGGGGATGCGCGAGGCCGAGCCCTTGATCAGGGCCAGGTCCGTGACCTCGGTGTAGCCCTCGCGGTGGTGCGAGGGACGCGCCAGGTCGTGCAGGCAGTACTGGCCCGCCCCCTTGTACTTGCATCCCACGCCCGTGTGAAGGACCAGGAAGGCGTCCGGGATGGAGTGCATGGCCAGGCTCACGCCGGTGATGCGGCCGTAGGAATGCGAGGAGAGGGCGAACTCCTCCAGCTCGTCGGTCACTTGTTGCGTCGTATCTCCTCCAGGACCTGGTCCAGATATTCGAGATTATGCAGCATTCCTTCGTAGAAGGGCTCCAGGGAGCGGCTCCGGATGAGGGGGACGCCGGCCTTGAGCGCCTCTCCGCGCGCGTGGTCGGCCAGGTACGCCACGTCGAACCTGCCGGCCTTGAGAAGGGGCGGAAGGTTGAAGGGGTCCGGGAACACGTGGAAGGGCATGTCGCAGCCGAGCTGGACGAGCCGCTGCTTGAAGTGCTTCCTCGCCTTCTCCTCGGGAGGGCCTTGGATGAACAGGTCGACCTTGAAGCCCGCCTCCACGAAGAGGGACAGGTCGCCGAGGCCGTCGTAGGCGAGCTGGTCCGCCCGGCAGTTGTTCTCCATGCGCATGCCCACGGCCACGCGCAGGCCGCCGTATTTCGCGCGGAAGCGGGACAGCCGCTTGGAGGCCTTGTCCTCGAGCGGAGCGCAGGCTTTGCGGATCTCCTTGAGGGCGCCGGAGTGCCCGCCGATGACCTCGAAGAATCGGCGGGAGCTCCCCAGACCCACCGGCAGGGGCACCTCCACCGTGGCCGCGCCCAGGGAGTCGAGGCTGCGCACCAGGCGCGGGAACAGGGACTTGTCCACCACGAAGTCCGCTTCAGCCTCCAGGATCCCCTGCCAATCCGAGAGGGAGGTTTCGAAGGGATAGCGGCCGCGCATCCTGAGCCCGGCGGCGGACAGGACGCCCTCCAGCTCCAGCCGCAGCTCCTGACGGTTGATCTCGGGCAAAGCGATGAAGTTGACCAGGCCTCTGCGGCTCGCGCCGTCGGACGGCTTCTTTGCCAGGGTCGCGAAGGTGCTGTAGAGCCAATCCACCATCTCGGCCTGCGACGCGGCCTTCAGCCCGCTCGCGCGCAAGGCGATGACAGGGGTGCCGGTCTCTTGCTGGATGTCGCGGGCCACGCGCTCGAAGTCGTCGTGGATCATCTCCATGAGGCAGTTGCCCAGCACGAACACCGCCTCCGGGCTTCTGTGCCGGATGATGAGCCGCAGGCACTTGGCCAAGGGCTCGGCGGTCTTGCCCAGGGTGAACCGGGACTGGGTGATGCGCGTGGCGTAGAACTTGTCCGCCGAGGGGCCGGGCGCGTGCACGAAACAGCTCGCGCAATCCGCCTCTCCGTGGAGCACCACGGCGAAATTCCCAGGCATGGTCACGAGCATGCCGGCCAGAGCGTTCAGGCTGCAGCAGGGCTGGCCGATCTGCCGGGTCAGGCGGTTCTCCTGCTCCTTCCAGAACCGCTCGTCCGAGGCTTCGAGTTCCGACGATGGAGCGCGTTGCGGGCTCACGGAAGCGTGCCGCACAAATGATATAACATTGGAGCTCCTGTGGACCGATACACCGAAGGCGTGCTGCTCGCCGTCAACGCGGTCTCCGACGCCCGCCTGCTCCTGCCCGGCCGCAGGACGGAGTTCGACAAGTTCATGAAGCGGCACGCCAAGCACGACTGGACCACGACCCTCGGCTCCAGGGCGGGGAAGGACGGCATGGAGCTGCCTGCCGGCCGCGGGGACCGCCTCGCGGGCTACGCGGCCGTGCTGGAGACCCTGGCACAGACCCTGGACCTGTCCGGCGCCGCGCCCCGGGCCGATTCCATCGCCGTGGTCGGAGCCTGGATGGACCGGAACGAGGGGGACGGGACCGGCAACGCGGCCGAGCTCGGCCGCATCTGCCGGGCGCTCGGGCTCGAGCCGGTCTCGGTGTGGCTCTCCGGCGGGACTCTCGAGGAGCTTCGCCGGGCGCGCGAGGCCGGCATCGTGGTCGGCCTGCCTTACGGCAAGAAGGCCGCCGCCGTCCTGGCCAAGAGGCTCGGCGCGACGCTCGTCCAGACGCAGCTTCCGGTCGGTCTGGCTCATACGCAGGCCTTCGTCCGCGCGCTGGCCCGCGTCTGCAGGAGGCAGAAGGAGGCCGAGGCCTTCATCGACGCGGAGCTCAAGCGCATCATCCCGCGGCTGGAATGGGTGGTGCCGTATTCGTTCCTGAGCAAGAGCGTCTTCTACGCGGGGGACAAGCACGTATACAACGGCTTGGGACAGATGCTCGACGAACTGGGGATGCGCTTGGACGGGGACGGCACGGACCTGGTCATAGCGGACTCCGAGACCCTCTCCAGGCTCAAGCCCAGGGGCGCGTGGATGGAGCTGGGGTATCCCTCCGTCCGCACCCATTTCTTGCGCGAGGAGCCCTTTCTGGGGTTCGAGGGGTACCTCTCGCTCGTGCACCGCATGTCCAACGCCATCGCGGGGTGCTGCTGAGGTTCACAACGGCCACACGGGCCGCTCAGGCCGTCCCTGCGAGCGCCGGATGCCGTTCTCGATCTCCTGCATCTTCACCACGATGGCGATCTTGCGCTTGAAAGGGAGCTTTGCCAGTTCGGACCTCCGTCGGCGCTTGGCCTGAACCCGGCGCTGGAGCGCTCTCCTCGCGTTCTTGTAGGTCCTCATGGCTTCGTCCCCGCGGCCGCGCGCCACTTCTTGAGGAGTCCGTGCCGGCAGAGGATATCGGCCAGCCGTTTCCGGTCGAGCCTTGCAGAGCCCAACATCTGAGCGATGCGGGTCTTGTCCTTGGGCCGTCCGACGCTGGCCATGATGGCCAAAAGATGCTCCAGCCCGACCACCCTGGCCGTCTCATGACCGTATTTCAGATTCAACGCCTCGGCGGCGGCTTCCGCGACGAGCGCATCGTAGACCGGCAGGAATTGGACGGGGATGCCTTCGATGTCCACATGCTCGGCCTTGGCCTTATGCCCTTTTTTCGCGAGATAGGAGTAGACCTTGTCCAAGGTCAGGACCGGCTTGCTCATCTCCGCGGGCGAGAGCACGACGAACACGTCCAGATCGTACGTCGTCAACGGCTCGGCCCAGAAAGTCGCCGCGATGGCGCCCGCGATGGCGTAGTCCGCGATGACGCCGTCGGCCTTCATCGCGTTCAGGACGCGGATCGTCTTCTCCACAGAGGTATTGTATCATCCTGACGTGGACATCCGTGAACTGAAGAAACATGATTGGGATGTCGTGGCGCGGCTGTTCAGGGAGAACGGCGCGTGCGGCGGATGCTGGTGCATGTGGTGGCGCGTGGAGAAGGGAGGCAGGCTGTGGACGCGGTGCAAGGGAGCCGTCAACCGCAGCAGTCTGCAGCGGCTCATTAAGCAGGGCAAGGTCCATTCCATGCTGGCGTTCGAGGGCGAGGAGCCCGTGGGATGGTGCTCCTTCGGCCCCAGGGAGAGCTTCCCCAGGCTCGAGACGGTCAAAGCCCTGCGCCGGCCTTTCGGCAAGACCACCTGGTCCGTGGTGTGCTTCTTCATCCCGTCCCGCTATCGCGGCAAGGGCGTGGCCACGGGACTGCTCAAGGCGGCGACCAACCGGGCGTTCGAGCTCGGCGCGACCGAGGTGGAGGGCTATCCGGTCGTCCCCAAGATGAAGCCCATGCCGGCTGCCTTCGCCTGGACCGGGGTCCCGGCCTTGTTCAAGAAGTGCGGGTACAGGGAACTCAAGCGGCCCGGCGTGTCGCGGCCCATCTTCCGGGCGGCCTGATGCGCCATGACAAAATCTGACATCCGCCACCTGGGAATCCGCTTTTCGAGGGTCTAGACTATTCATATGAGACGAAGACCGGTCCGAATGCTCCTCGGGATCAGCGATGTCAGTTGATTTCAGGATCGGCCAGGACGGGAGGCGGCGCAGCCATGCGGGTCCGCGCTTCGCGAATAATGATGATCCTCGCGGCGCTCGTGTTCGCGGGCTGCGCCACGCAGCACAAGACGTGGAACTATTCCTGGGGAAGGATCATCGCGGTTGACGGCAACACCCTCGCCAAGATCTGCACGCCGAAGCCGGCCAAGTGGGACAACGGCACGCCTCGCAGGAAATGGACGGTCGTCCTCGGCTGTTTCGATCCCTCGGACAACACCATCTACATCGAGGACACCTGCCAGGGAGCCCAGGCCCTGCCCCATGAACTGGCGCATTTGGATGGGATCCGTGACCCGAAAGGCGCGGGCTATAATTGGTGAGAGAGGGTCCGGCCCGGCTCCGGGCCACCTCCAGCCTCGATAGACGATTAATTCCGGCTCGACAAATGAGACAATATGGTCAGGATGCAGAAGATCGTTGTGTTCGGGAAGGGGGGCATCGGGAAATCGACGATCGCGTCGAACCTGGCGGCGGTGTACGCGCTGGGGGGGAAGAAGGTGCTTCTGGTGGGGT